>JAEIGA010000257.1_pt1 | contig 75870 bp, 55 predicted proteins | sample 9270691 | NCBI WGS metagenome assembly JAEIGA01 (sample SAMN17057246, study PRJNA624740) | gut metagenome | biome: biome; isolation source: fecal sample | host: Bos grunniens | place: China: Xizang | collected 2019 | reverse complement strand
CGACGGCGACCTCAAGAACGCATACATCGAGACATCATTCGGTTTCGACACCGCATGTAAAGTATACTCTGAGGTTATCGGTAACATACAGCGCGACTGTAACTCAGCACAGAAATACTGGCACTTCATCAAATTGATGGGCCGTTCAGCATCTCACATCGCTCTTGAGTGCGCATTGCAGACACAGCCCAACTACTGTATCATCTCTGAGGAGGTACAGGAGAAGGCTCTCTCACTCGACAACATCGTTACTTCTATCGCAGAGGCTGTTGCTTCACGTGCGGCAGCAGGCAACAACTTCGGTACAGTTCTTATCCCTGAAGGTCTTATCGAGTTCGTTCCTGCAATGAAGGCTCTTATCGCCGAGCTTAACGACCTTTTGGCAGTTAAGGGCGAAGAGTACGCAGCAGTTGCTCCCGAGGAACAGCGTCAGTACATCATCAACCAGCTCTCTAAGGAGAATGCTGAGGTATATGCAAGCCTCCCTGCAGGTGTTGCACGCCAGTTGACTATGGACCGCGACCCACACGGTAACGTACAGGTATCACTCATCGAGACAGAGAAACTATTGTCAGAGATGGTAGCAAACAAGCTCGCAGCTTGGAAGGCAGAAGGCAAGTATGTTGGCAAGTTCAACGCACAGCACCACTTCTTCGGTTACGAAGGTCGTTGCGCGGCTCCTTCTAACTACGATGCAGACTACTGCTACGCTCTTGGTTACAATGCTTCACAGCTCATCGCAGCCGGCAAGACAGGTTACATGTCATCGGTTCGCAACACAACAGCTCCTGCTGCAGAATGGGTTGCAGGTGGTATCCCCATCACTATGATGATGAACATGGAGCGTCGTCACGGCGAAATGAAGCCTGTTATCCAGAAGGCTCTTGTTGACCTCAACGGTGCACCTTTCAAGACTTTTGCAGCAAACAGAGAGCAGTGGGCTAAGGAGACATGCTATGTTTATCCCGGTCCTATCCAATACTTTGGACCTACAGAGGTTTGCGACCAGACAACAAAGACTTTGGCTCTTGAGCAGCAGAAATAATAATTTTTGATGGCCAAGGCTAAAAAAGTCATAATAAAAGAAACCGGCGGACGGAAGGGCAAAACTTCCGCCCGCCGTTCATCATCACGCAAGCAAGTGAAGGATATGCCACATTGGCAATACCTTATCATAGCCACACTTGTAACAGCTATCGTCCTATTCATTGCATACCATCTGATATTCAAGCAGATAATTTTCCGCTTCACCAGTTGCGAAGGAGTAAAAATTTACGGAACATGCATCCCCAAGGGATATGACATATACGGAACAGACATTTCCCATCACCAAGGAGAGATAGACTGGGAAAAACTCGCAAAAGAGAACCCCGAGGAGAATCCCATAAGATTCATATACATGAAAGCCAGCGAGGGAAGCGACCACAAGGACACACAATTCGACACAAACTGGAAAAAAGCGAAAGAACATGGTTTTACAAGAGGTGCATACCACTATTTCAGCCCTTATTCCACCGGATTGGAACAGGCCACCATGTTCATAAAAACCGTAAAGATAGAGAAAGGTGACCTGCCTCCCGTTATAGACGTAGAGGAAAAACCAAAAGACAAAGCAATTTTCCTGCAGGAGCTAAAAATCTTTATTGCAAAAATCGAAGAACATTACGGTGTAAAACCCATAATCTATTCAGGCAAGAAATACATGGAACGTTACCTTAACGACATCTATTTTGAACGTTACCCTGTGTGGGTTGCCCATTATTACGTCGATACGCTCCAAGTAAAGCAGAACTGGACCATATGGCAATGCTCCGACCGTGGCCGTCTGCCGGGTATTGGACGTAATGTCGACATAAACATTTTCAACGGAAACACTGAGGCACTCGAAAATTTCAGGATAAAGTAAACGTGAAAACCAGAATATCCCGGAATAAAACAGACTCCTCTGTCCCATGAATGGAACAGAGGAGTCGTTATATGGATTTATTTGAACATACTCTTTGTTACTTCACATAAACCTTCTTGTTGCCAATGATATATATACCCTTGGGGAGGCCTTGCAAATTGTTTACGCGACGACCGTCAATGGTATAGATGACCACATCGGTTGCGGTTTCCACAATTTCAATCCCTGTTGTGTCGCCTACGCTGAGGACTGCATCAACAATAAAACCACCGTTGGCAATGATACCATTGGTACCGGTTGCAGTACCGTCGGCAGCCAACTGTCCACCCGGGTCTATGCTATTCCAGTCTACCTTGAAGCGAATACGGTAGTTACCCGCTTCAGCAGGAGCTTGGAATGAAGGACAAGACAAGGTATTACGGCTATCGCCTGTAAGATAAGAACCGGCAGAGTTGTAGCCGCTTGCATCATTATTGAAGTTACCGGAATAGAAACTGAAGCTCTTCACTTCGGTTTCGCTTTGATCGGTGCTGCCTTCGGTAAACGAGAATTGCTTGTCGTCGTTTTCATCAACAAACGCATAGCCATGCATCCATACACCGGTATATGTGAATTCTACGGTCAGAGCATCACCAGGCATACACTTCAAATAATTGCTTTCCCTTGTAGTCAAGTCGTTGTATATCTTACTGCCTGTCACTTCCAGAGTCTGTTTCTCACCACCAGCTGCAGTCAACGATACAGCGGTAAGCTTACGGTCGGTACGTGTCGCTGTGGTATTTTTCGGGAAGTTGACAGGATAAGTGCCGTCATCCTCTACTTCAACCTCACCCTCAACTGTCGCAAAAACAGCTACAAGGTCTTTGTTTTCAGTCATTATCACAGTGTATTCAGGCTTGTATGAAACGATTGTTCTGCCCTTGCGCCAGCCATGGAAGAAATAACCTTCCTTCACCTCTGCCACTACAGTAAGTTCTGTACCGGGATCGACAGTCAACATCTTCTCATCTGTATCCTTGATGCTCACTGTGCCGCGATCGGCAGCATTGGCTGAGACCTTCAATGTACGTTGGGTCTGTACCACGCCAAAATCGAATGGCAAATCATACATTGTACCATAAAAATCGGCATTGGCTGTCTCACCACCACTCTGGTCTACGCGAATTCGGAAACGTCCGTTTGCAGCATTGCCAGCAGGTACAGTGAATTCAGCCTCAATCAACTCACCCAAAGACGGTTTTACGTTTTGTTCAAAAGCGCCATCGCCATCAAAGTCAGCCCATACGGTCACTACCAGCCCCATTTCGCTTGCACCAACCAGTTTCGCTGTCAACTTGACATTGCCTTCGTGCATCAGTTCAGCACGCTCCTGTGTATAGAGTGTATAGCGTCCTGTAGTCGCAGGCTTGTAGTGTAATTCGGTCAATACTCCGTCTCCGGTGATATCCACTTGAGTCAGACGGGTCTTTGCTGAATAGGTTCCGCATGGCAATCTGTAAGCCGCGATAGAAGAGCAGACATCGGGATCCTCGTCTGCAGGAGGCTCCGGAGCTGTTGTATTATAACTAATCTCATTGATTTCCCAATACGAATTACCACGACCTGTCTTCACATAGTAAGCCACTACACCTGTAGCACCTTTATTGAGACCGAGTGTCGCATCCTCGGTATAGTTGATTGTACCCTGGTCATTGGAAGCCAGGAAATATGTCGTTGTGCCTGCACCGGTGCTTACATAATATTCCACAGGGTCGTTACCCAGAGCCACATTAGTACTCAATTCTATATTAGACGACTGTATATAGGTTTCGGTCGCTACATTCTTTATGTAATAGCAGTCGGGATTACCTGTAGGGATAAACTGCCACACATACACGCCATTGTCTGCATTGAGCGTACCGGTCTGCATCACGCCGTCTGCAGCATAGATATACGAGCCCGATTCGCCATTGCGGTTGATTGTGTAATATTTGTCTTGTTCAAAGGCCCAGGTTTGGGAAACTGCGACCAGAGACAAGAATAGGATGAATATCTTTTTCATAGGGATATTTTTTTATGTTTAAAATGGTGTAACCATTACATTATCTCTTAGTTGTTTCTCCGGGCATAGTAACCTTGAACAAATCGCTGGTAATATGCTCCTGATTAATGATCTGTACCATTCTTTGCACCACTTCAGGATTTTCTGCCGCCACGTCAACGTCTTCGTGAACATCCACAGAGAGATCGTACAACAGTGTCGCACCACCATTCACCACCAGTTTCCAGTCGCCCATACGCAACGCCATCATGTTGGTTTCGTGGAACTCCCAGTAGAGGAATTCGTGCTTTTCCTGTTCCGCATCGTTACCGCGAAGGGTATTGTTGAACGACACACCGTCCCATTTCTGTGTATCTGTGCTTGCCTTGCGACTATAAGCATCACCGTTGAGGCCTGCGTAGTCGAGAAGTGTCGGCATCAGGTCATAGAAAGCCAACTGGTGATCGTTCACTGTACCAGCCGGTACACCAGGACCTTTGACGATGAACGGCACACGGATACCACCTTCGTGTGTAGAACGTTTGGTACCACGCAACAGACCGTCACGGTTGAACCATGCAGGATCGGCACCACCCTCTTCGTGAGGACCGTTGTCCGATGTAAAGATTACGAGAGTATTGTCGGCAAGTCCCTTTTCCTCCAACTTCGCAAAGATTTCGCCCACCTGAGTATCGAGACGAGTAATCATTGCCGCAAATTGGGCATGTCTATTGGCATTCTTGTAATACCAAGAGCCGAAAGCACCGCCAAAACCACTATCGTCGCAAGCAAATGCCTGGGTATACTTCTGCAAGATACTGTCATTAGGCTGCCACAGCTCGGCATGAGGCAAAGTATAGGTAAAGATACCTAGGAATGGCTCGCCTTCCTTCTGGCGGTCTATCCAATCCAATGCGTACTGATGGATGAGATCGGCAGTATATTGCTCACGATTTTCATAGTCGGCATTTCCCGACGACACGTCGCGGTGTTGGATATTCTGCTTCAATGTATCCACCACAATATGCTTGTCGCCATACTTCTCGGGGTCGTAGCGGTTCAAGAAGTTAGGATAGTATGTATGTGCCTGGAATTGACAGATAGGACCATAGTAACAATCGATGCCACGTTTATTGGGCAACGAAGCCGAACTGCTGGTGGCATAAGCACTGGTGATGGTGTTGCCATCTGCATCCACATTGTAAGTATCGGGATAGTTCAGATTGTAGTAACCACCGGCCCATTTACCGAACATACCTGTGCGATAGCCTGCTTCCTTGAACAATTCGGGCACAATCTTGTGTGTATTCTTATAAGGTTCCTGACCTATGATATGATAGTCAGGATTTGAGCCGAACATATTTTCCCGACGTGCACTTTGCCAGTACTCGCGGTTACCACGCACGTGAACGTGTCCGGTATGTTGGCCAGTCATGAAACAGGCACGCGACGGGGCACTCACCGGGCTACCGGCATAAGCTTGGGTGAAGCGCATACCTTCAGCAGCCATTCTGTCCAAATTGGGTGTAGAGATCAATTGCTGACCATAGCAACCCAAATCGCCGTAACCCATATCGTCGCACATAATATATATAATATTAGGGCGTTCTTGTGCTGCCGCCATGGCAGGAAGGATACCGGCGAAAAGCATTAATGCATTACTTTTCTTCATATTATCTATAGTTATTGTAATTTAACTTTGTAAATATATAAGAAAACCGGTAGAAAAAAAAAAAAAAAAATGGATTTATTTACTTCTAAAACAAAAATAATCAAAAAAAAAAACTGTAATCCAGGGCCATTCCATTCAAAAAAATAGTGGCGCAAAGCCACTATTCAACTTGCATTCATCACCTACGGGATATGACAAGATAAGCTATTCCAGATATGCCGCGCTTGCGCTTGAGTAGCGGCGCCATGCCTCTACCATAGCAATGAAATCCGCAGGGAGTTCCGAATCGAAGAACATCATTTCTCCTGTAACAGGATGCACGAATCCCAAAGTCTTTGCATGAAGAGCCTGACGCGGACACAATTTGAAACAGTTACGCACAAACTGGCTGTATTTGCTGAAGTTGGTGCCCTTCAGTATCTCATCACCTCCATAGACATCGTCATTGAAGAGTATATGACCTATATGTTTCATATGCACCCTTATCTGATGAGTACGTCCTGTTTCAAGATTACACTCAACCAACGAAACATAACTCAAGCGTTCGAGCACCCTATAGTGCGTTACCGCATGCTTGCCGACAGAATCATCTGCCGACACGCACATCTGCAACCTGTTGCGCGGATTGCGTGTTATGTTTCCAATCACCGTACCCGTATCGTCCTTTACATTACCCCACACTACGGCATTATATGTTCTCTTTGTGGTTTTATTGAAGAACTGCAAACCAAGATGCTGCTTCGCAAAAGCGGTTTTTGCAACAACAATCAGTCCCGAAGTATTCTTGTCGATTCTGTGTACCAGACCAACCTGTGGGTCGTTCGGATCAAATTCCGGATTATCCTTAAGATGCCATGCCACGGCATTGATAAGCGTACCATGTGTGTTGCCACAGCCCGGGTGAACAACCAGACCTGCCGGTTTGTTGATTACCATAAGGGAATCATCCTCATAGACAATATCGAGCGGTATATCCTCGGGGACTATGGTATTATCGTATGCAGGAGTGTTATATGTGATTACGACCTCCTCGAGAGGCTTTACCTTATAGTTACTCTTTACAACCTTGCCATTGACCTTGATAGCACCGGCATCGGCAGCCTGCTGAATCTTATTGCGCGAAGTATTCGCAAGGTGGTCTATCAAGAATTTGTCTATGCGGACAGAAGACTGCCCTCTATCAACAGTTATATGCACCTCACGGAAGAGCGATTCCTCTGCTTCGAATCCCTCATCCACGTCAAGCAAATCCAAATCCTCTATATTGTCGAGTTCCTTCATCGGTTATTCAAAATAGCCTTCATCAATTACAGATTCCTTACGCGCAGGATTGTTTCCATTACCTACGACAAGTACAAGGTTCGAGCCACGGGCAACATTCTCGCCATTATGCAGTTCCTTGCCATCGCAAAGTACAGAATACACCCAGTCCTTTTCACCATCCTGTTGCAGGACACCCGACACCACAAATCCCGAAGACTTGAGACGAGCCTCTGCCTCACGCAGTGAGCAGTTGTCGGTTACGCTCGGCAAAGCAACCATAGGCTTGTTCAGAGAGTTCATCACAAGCATTATCTTGCGTCCTTCCTTCACAAGGGATTTGGCAACAGGACGTTGTTCAACAATCTCGTTTTCAGCCGCTCCCTTCTTGTATTTGTAGTCCACAATCTCCAGATCCAAATTCTTGCTACGCAACAGTTCCTTTGCCTCATCGAGCTGCATACCGCAGACATCGGGCACAGGGCACGATTCTCCATGATTAGTATAGCTGTCAATCCACACAAGAACAATATATGGCACGATAACAACCACTGCCAGCATTGCCAGCAGGTTTATCACCACCAGTTTGAATTTGGAACTCTTTTTTCCGCTCTTTGCTTTACCCATATTAATTTTGATATCCGTTCTTTGGCATTTTATGGAACAAAATTAATATAAGTTGAGTGGATTAACAAAATTAAGGTACATTTTTTGAAAAACTCATCATCTCGAGCAGGGAATGCATATAATTGAGATGAAAATACCCGCATTTTCATTTTATTTGTATTATCTTCGCAGAATAATTTATATAGATTATAAACGCGCATATGAAGAGACTTTCAGCACTTGCAATTGCCGTGTTCACCATATTTACGCTACAGGCGCAGATATCAGACAACACCACCGGCAACATTGAGAATACACAGTCTGTAACAATCCATGTAAAGAACGGAAAAGTTACATTCGAAGAGACCATTCCGGCAGAAGGCTACACCAAGGAGCAGATAGAGAAAATCATCGGCACCTGGATAAAGGAACGTTTTGTAAAGCCCACCGTAATCTCTGCAAAACAGTTCAACAGCGGAAAGCCCGGAACAACTGTGCTGAAAAGCGAGGAATATCTTGTATTCAAAAGGACCGTATGGGTGCTTGAAAGAGCTAGAATCTACTATTTCCTCACTCTCACAGCCAATGACGGAAGCTGCACATTCAACATGTCGCGCATAACATACTGGTATGACGACGAGGACGACAAAGGCGGTCTGAAGATGATTGCCGAGGAGTGGATTACCGATGAGAATGCAATAAACAAGAAAGGGAAATTAAAGAAGTTCGAAGGCAAGTTCCGTAACAAGACCTTGGAGCTCAAGAACATCCTTGTAAACGACCTTAAAGAAAGACTCAACAGAAGATGAAATTGAAAGATAGAATAAGATTCATTTTGAATGTACTGTTTCTTTTAGCGGCAGTTGTCACAATCATCATGTACATAACCGACAGCAAAAGTTTCTTCTATGCCGGTATTACTGCGCTTACCCTGAAAGTTTTTGAGTACATTCTGCGTTTTGTAAACTGACAAGCCCCCATTCCATGAAAAAGAAACTTGTTACACTACTTCTCTGCTTGATACCTGTTACATTTTTGGGACAGGTGCTGCAACATCAGCATGAGAGTCTCAGTGGAACCGGTTTGGGAAGCGGTGAAGTGTTCAATCCTTTCAGGAACAACCCGAAGGACTCCACAAAGAACAACCTGAAAGTCCCCATGGATATCCGTCAATGGCACGTCAACGGACACACCGGCGAAATAATACCCACCAATGCCGACACATTGCAATTCATGTTCCAGAACTGGCATTTGACCGAAGGCATGAACGGAGAATACAATTTTCTTGGCAACATGGGCACACCACGACAAAGCAGGATATTCATGAATCGACCTACTGTAACCGAATTCGATTTCCTGCAGCCATACGACTATTTCTATTTACGTCCGGACAATTTCTTTTTCATAGACACCAAGTCGCCATACACCAATCTGAGTTACCACTCTTCGGGCAACAGACAGACTGGCGACGACCGCGTGAGAGCATATTTCTCTACAAATGCCGGCAAACACTTCGGAATAGGTTTCCTTATCGACTACCTTTACGCACGCGGACGATACGACAAACAGGCCACATCGCTGACAAATTTCTCGCTGTTCTCATATTACAAGAACGACCACTATGATTACAATCTGCTTGTATCGCACTACCGCATGAAACAGGCAGAGAATGGAGGTATAACAGACGACCGTTACATCACACGTCCCGAAGAGACCGATGGTATGAACAGCAACTTCACCCCGTCGGACATTCCGGTATACCTTTATTCAACATGGAACAGGAACACCACATACGACCTTTTCTTTACACAGGGTTACAACATGGGATTCTATCGCGAAAAGATGGTGGCCGACGCAGACAGCGTTGTAAGAGATTCCGTGGAAAATGAATTCGTACGCGTGGCAAGAATCACACATGTTGCCGATGTAAAATATCACGAGCATGATTTCATAAACCATCAGCAGATGTACAACTATTATGCCGACAACTTCCTGCCATACGATTCAACCGACTTCACCACAAGTCTTAAGGTCAAGAACCGTATTGCATTCTCCCTGTGCGAAGGATTCAGCAAATATGCATTCGCCGATATCACAGCTTTTGCAGAACACACATACGAAAGATACACCCTGCCCGATACTACTCTCGAAAGCAAGGAATTCAAGAAAAAATACAACGAGCACATTCTTAAGGTGGGAGGTTCAATATCAAGCACACATGGCAGACATCTGAAATACAACGTCAACGGTGAGGCATCGCTTATAGGCGAAGAGTTCGGAGCATTCTCCTTTGACGGAGAGGCACAGTTCCACTTCAGACTATGGAACAGAGATATGCAGCTGAAAGCAAATGCATTCATAAAGAACAACCGCCCGTCGTTCTATTACCGCCACTATCATTCCGAGCATTTCTGGTGGGACAACCAACTCAAGAAAGAGTTCAAGACACGCATCGAAGCCTCATTTGAGATACCTTCGTGGGGAACAAGACTCAACGCCGGATTAGAGAATGTAAAGAACTACACATACATAGCCAACGAATCATTGCCAACCGGAGCTGTCGGCAGATACCTTTGGCGTCTGAATGTCCGACAGGACAATGCCAACATACAGATATTCTCGGCAACGCTCAAGCAGGACTTCAAGTTCGGAATATTCAATCTGAACACCCAGGTTACCTATCAGCACAGCAGTAATCAGGACATTCTGCCATTGCCAATGATAAACGCATATGCCAACATATTCCTTAAATTCAGGATTGCAAAGGTGTTGAATACGGAGATAGGAGCAGACGCAAGATATTTCACAAAATACTATGCGCCCGACTATTCACCTGCATTGGGACAGTATGTACAGCAGAATCCGGAAAACAAGATTGCAATAGGCAACTATCCTGTAGCGAGTGTATATGCGAACTTCCTGCTGAAACAGGCACGATTCTATGTCAAATACTACCATGCGAACAAAGGTCTCGGCAACAGGGAATATTTCCTCGCGCCGCACTACCCTATAAGCCCGGCAATATTCTGTTTTGGCATTTCGTGGAATTTCTATAACTAACACAAGGAAAAGAGTATGATAAAATGGGGATTCATCGGTTGTGGCGAGGCCACCGAGAAAAAGAGCGGTCCGGCATTTCCATTGGTAAAAGGCTCTGAAGTGGTTGCCGTAATGGGACGCGACAAGGAGAGAACCAAGGATTACGCAAAACGCCATAACATAACACACTGGTACACCGATGCGCAGGCACTTATCGACGACCCAGGAGTAAATGCCGTATACATCGCCACCCCACCATCATCGCATGCCACATACGCCATTATGGCAATGAAAGCCGGCAAACCCGTGTATGTAGAGAAACCGCTTGCCGCAAGCTACGAAGACTGCACCCGTATAAACCGCATATCGCGAGAGACAGGCGTACCATGTTTTGTGGCATACTACCGACGTTATCTCCCCTATTTTATAAAGGTTAAGGAACTGCTTCCCCAGATAGGCAACGTACTCAACGTGCAGATACGTTTTGCAGTGCCTCCGCGCGACCTCGACTACAATCGCGAGAACCTTCCATGGCGCGTTATGCCCGATATTGCAGGAGGAGGATATTTCTACGACCTTGCACCCCACCAGATAGATTTATTGCAGGAGATGTTCGGATGCATACTGCATGCCGAAGGATATGCCACCAACCGTGGAGGACTATATAAGGCGGAAGATACAGTTAGCGCATGTTTCAAATTCGATTCAGGCATACCCGGTTCAGGTTCGTGGTGCTTTGTATCGGACGAATCGTCAAAAGAAGACCATATCGAAATCTTCGGAAGCAAAGGAAGCATAAAATTCTCGGTATTCACATTCGAGCCCATTGAGTTGCGCAGTGCTGAAGGAACAAAACATTTCAATATACCCAACCCGCCATATGTGCAACTGCCCCTGATAAGAAACATTGTTGAACATCTGCAAGGCAAGGGCAACTGCAAGTGCGACAGCATAAGTGCAACACCCACCAACTGGGTTCTGGACAAGGTACTGGGCAAAATATTGTAATTCCATGACAAGGGGTATACATAATAACACACAAAAAGGGAGAAGAGCGGTTCTTTTTCTCCTGTTGATGCTCTGTATTCCTGCAGTTTCCCTATCACAGAGCGCAAGAAAAGAGAACTTCTTCTGGAAGGTAGTGAACTTTGTGGACAGACAACTGCAACAGGATACACTGTATGTTGCCCCGAACAGATACAACTTTACCGTGATGCCACAATACACACACGGTTACGACTACTACCGTTTCTCCACCAAAGACAAATCACAGAGCATAACCATTGCCCCGTCATCGAACGACAAGATTGGTCTGCACTTCGGATGGCGTTGGCTCTTCTTCGGATACAGTTTCGCATTAAACAAGAGCCAGCCGGAATTCGACATGGACCTTAACCTATACTGTTCAAGACTGGGCCTGGAACTCTTCTACCGCAAACGCAGCGACGGCTTCAAGATACGAAACCTGCAAGGATTCATTGAGAACGATTTGCCACTTGTAAACTACAAGAGGGATTTCGACGGACTGAGCACGTCTCAGATGGGTGCGAACCTGTTCTACGTTTTCAACTACAAGAAATTCTCGTTCCCTGCGGCATTCAGCCAATCAACCAACCAGCGCCGAAACGCAGGTTCGCTAATCCTGGGATTAAGTTACAATGAGCAGAAATTCGATTTCGACCACACAAGAATAGACCCGGCAATAGAGAAACTGATGAAAAGCGAACTGCAGTTCAAGTGTGTTGACTATAGGGATATCAGCATAAATCTGGGATACAGTTACAACTGGGTATTTGCAAAGAATTTCCTTGCCAACATTTCGGTATCACCAGCCATAAGTTACAAAAACACCTCGCTGAAGCTCAATATAAGCAACAGCAAGGAGTTTGTATCAAGTATCAACTTCGACCTTATCTCGCGTCTGGCGCTGGTATATAACAACGGCAGATACTTCGCAGGCGCATCGTTGGTTTCACATACCTATTCATACACCCAGCCTTCGCTCTCCGTACAGAACGGATTCGGATATCTCAAAATCTATGCCGGCTTCAACTTCCTGCGCAGGAAATGAACACCTGCATAACTTATCAGAAACGTATACCCACGGCAGCCACAATTGAATGACTGGTTGTTGACACCGCAGCCGACGGATTCACATAATCCTCGTCATAGAAAGGATAGAAATCGCTTTTCTGCTTCTGGCACATATATGCAAAATCAATGTAGAGGAGTTTGCTCGTATATCCCAGACCGAATGTAAAGACATTCTTTGAATACTTGTTCATATACTCGGTTGATGTATCAACTACAGTAGCATTGCTCATACATTTGTAAGCATCGGCAGTAAACGGTGAAGATATATAGTTATATCCTGCACGTAACGCGAATTTCTTCAAAGGCACCTCTGCACCGATACGCACCTTATGCTGTGCCTTAAGATTGTACGAAATCTCCTCGTTCTGCGCAATGTCAATACCTTCGCCATTAGTAAAGGACGTTCCTGCAACATTGCTGTATTCATACTCGGCATTCAAAGCAAGATATCTGCCGAATGTATATGAAGCACCGGCACCGAATTTCCATGGAGTATTCAGACGATAGGTTACATACACATCATCACCGTAACAATCCTCATGTGCCGTATCAAAGACATGACCTTCCGGCCCTGTCATATATGCCGAAGATCTATCCATGAATCTATACATTACAGGAGTATGCGCAAACGCGGAAATCTTGAAAGGCGAATACTCGAACGGACGTACTATCAAGCCCAATTTGAAATCGTATCCTGCACCGCTGATTCTGTATTCATTATTCAAGGAATATATTCTCTTGTCGAATTCATCATCCTCGTAATAATATGAACTGCGCGAATAGTCAAGATTGTAATATCCCAAAGATGCACCTATATACACCCTGTCATCAATATTGGCAGAGAGATTGAAATCGCACATATTCAAGCCACCGCGCACCACACTGCTATAGCCAAGCTTGGCAGGAGTATAGAAGTAACCCTCTTCATCAAACACATAGGTATTATGCGCAAGCAATGCAAGCCAGTTGTAGTCAAATCCGCTATACATTCCCGAATTTATCTTTGTGGGATCGAATGGATTCAGGCTATACAGATAGTCAAACACATATTGCTGCGAAAAAGCACCCGACGGACCCTCCATCGCAAAGTTGTTACGGAAATTGTTCTTTCTGCGGTAGTTTACACCAAAGTTCAGGAAGCGCAAGTAGGAATCCTCAATTTCGCAAGCGACTACAAAGCCTAGATTACCAAGAGCCGCACCATTATAACCCGATGGAGAAACACTCTTTTCATATTTGGCACTGTTGTTCACAATATCGAAAATACCTGTCAGATTTATATCGTTTGAGCGATATACAGCCGTTCCTGCCGGGTTTGTACCCATAACCGACAAGTCTCCGCCAAGTGCCGACATAGAACCGCCCATTGACATGAATCGCGCCGTACCCGAAGGTGCGTCATCGAACAGATCAGTAATGTTATACATATTCTGTGAATTTACCGCAAACGGCAGAATCACAAAAAGCATATATATTGCCCGTTTCATAAGTATTGTGTTTTTCATAGTAATAGATTATGCCCTAATTATTGTCAGCGTCTTGAAGCACCGCCTCTTGAGCCGGAAGAGGAACCGCCGGAACCGCTTCTTGAACCGGAACCGCCTCCGTAACCGGAATATGAGCTGCCGCTTCTGAAGCTGCCCGATGAAGAGTTGCGCTCACGCGAAACGCTTGTACTGCTCGGACGGTTGTACTCACCCGAAGAAGAGGAACTTCTGCTACGGTAAGAACTTCTGCCGCTTGAAGAAGATGATTTACTCCTGCTTCCGCTATTTGTACGCACCTGTGTTCCCGTGCTTTTGCCATTTCCGCTTCTGTTTGTTGAAGATTGTGCAGACGGACGACGGGCCTGCTGGTTACGCTGCGGGTTCTCGCCACGTACCACGTTGACAGTACGCGCATCATTACGTCGGTTTGCAGCACTCACTCTGTCTGTAGGTCTGTTCGTGCCCACACGGTCTGTTGTGTGTACAGTGTGACGGTTGCCGGCAGGTCTTCCTGCAATATTGTGTCCTTTACCCGCACCATTCACAGGAATGCCCTTGTGTATCTTGTGTGCTGGACGCCACGAACTGCCTGCGATATAGGAAGGATGATAACCGCCATGCATATGATGAGGGTAATATCCATGCCAATGATACGAAGGATAGTGATGGTGATATCCCCAATGACCATAATTCAGATAATTGTAAGGGTAATGCCATGTATTCCATCTCCAATAATTGTACGATGTTCCCGAGCAATAATACAACGGATTGGTATATGTAGGATATATGTTTAGGTAATATCCGTCGTCGTAGACCATCCAGTCGTTCACACCGCAACCATACATCAGGTCCCAATATAGCGGACTGCTTACATTGCTGTGCGGATTGCGGAAACGTACGATTCTTCTGGAATAACGATAATCCTCGTCATATAAATCATACAGATCGTTTGTATAGCAGACATTCTCATCCTCGTCGTACCATTCATCATCATATTCATCGTATTCGTCATATTCATCAACGTACTTCACGACAACAGCTTTTGTGCCCTTTTTAGGAACAAAATAGATATCGTCGTGCTGTGCCGATGCGACGAACGGAAATGCCATAAGCAACAATAAGAACAACCTTTTCATAACATTATATCTTTTTATTTTACCTTCATACTTTTTTACGGTACGAAGTTAGTTACAAAGAAAAGCAAAAAACAGGGAAAATCCCTACAAAACCGAAGGATTTTCCCTATTTGAACTCAGGACGGCAAAATGCCTGTCCCTATAACTCTGCAAGAATTACTTGTTCTCGGGACGCAACTGACGTACAACCGCACCAGCCTGCCACATCTCGCTTTCGCGCAAAGCCTTCAACTCCTCGTTGAGCTTCTCGCGATAGTCGGGCTGAGAGTTAGAGTCGATAGATCTCTGAGCTTCCTCGCCGCACTTTACAGCCTCGTACAACTTGTACATAACAGGCTTGATGGCATCGTGGAAAGGAGTCATCCAATCGAGAGCACCACGCTGTGCTGTGGTTGAACAGTTCGCATACATCCAGTCCATACCCTTGGCTGAGAACAATGGCATGAGCGACTGTGTAAGCTCCTCAACTGTCTCATTGAAAGCCTCGGAAGGAGTGTGTCCGTTCTCACGCAGAACCTCGTACTGAGCAAGGAACAATCCCTGTACCGCACCCATAAGCGAACCACGCTCACCTGTGAGGTCAGATACAGCCTCACGCTCGAATGTAGTCTCGAACATATAGCCCGAACCGATACCGATACCGAATGCCAAAACACGGTCGAGAGCCTTGCCTGTAGCATCCTGATGGATTGCATAAGAGGCATTCAAGCCACGTCCCTCGAGGAACATTGTACGCAAAGATGTACCTGAACCCTTTGGAGCAACCATGATTACATCCACATCTGCCGGAGGAACAATACCTGTTCTGTCGTTCCAGTTGATACCGAAACCGTGTGAGAAGTAGAGAGCCTTGCCGGTTGTCATATACTCCTTAACCTTTGGCCATATTGCAATCTGAGCAGCGTCTGAAAGCAACATACAAACGATTGTACCGCGCTGAGCAGCCTCTTCGATAGAGAAAAGTGTCTCACCGGGAACCCAGCCGTCAGCAACTGCCTTGTCGTATGTAGCACCTTCGCGCTGACCGACGATTACATTGAAACCGTTATCGCGCAAGTTGCATGCCTGACCTGGGCCCTGAACACCATAGCCAAGAACTGCAATAACCTCGTCCTTCATAATCTCACGAGCTTTCTCAAGAGAAAACTCCTGTGAAGTAACAACATTCTCTATTACTCCACCAAAATTCATTTCTGCCATAATTGTTCTTTATATTATTGGTTTTCTTTTATAATCCTCATTGAAAAGCAGTTCTGTAAGATTCTCTATTGAATCGCGCGGAACTGCGACACGTCCCGACTTGACGAACTGCAACATACACTGCTGTGCAACGAACTCGTTATAGAGTTCAAGAATATCATCGGTTGAACCGGTCTTTTCAACAACAGTATAGTTGGCATTCATCTCAATTACATGAGCACCATTGTGGCGTATCAGTTTAGAAATCTTGGGATTCTCCATAATCTGCGGAGTCGAAAGTTTGTAAAGCGCAACCTCCTGGAAGAAGATTTCCTTATCAACATAATAGTCCGCCTTAAGCACATCCACTTTCTTCTCTATTCGCTTTGTTACCTTTTGTATAGAATCCTCCTCACCCCAAAGAGTGATAGTATAACGGTGAACACCCTCAACCGAAGATGACGACGCTGTAATTGTGTCGATGTTCATCATTCTACGGGTAAACTCCGCTGTTACCTGATTCAACATACCGGCAATATTCTCGGTATATATGATTATTGTATATAATTTCTTTTCCATAGCAGCTTATTCAAAAATCATTTCACTTACCGTTGCTCCCGGAGGTGTCATAGGCATAACATTGTCCTCCTCCTTAACGGCAACATGCAAAAGGAACGGACCGGGAGTTGACAACATCTCACGGATGGCATCATCCAACTCCGCACGCTCAATGACAAGACGCGATGGGATACCATAGCCCTTTGCTATCAATGAATATTCGGGATTGAGCATTGGAGTCCATGAATAACGGTGGTCAAAGAAGAGTTCCTGCCACTGGCGCACATTGCCAAGATAGTTGTTGTTCAACAGAATCATCTTTACGGCAGTACCCTGCTCCATTATTGTACCAAGTTCCTGAATATTCATCTGGAAACCACCATCACCGGTAAACAGGCACACGGTACGTTCGGGCATAGCCATCTTTGCGCCTATCGCCGCAGGCAAACCGTAACCCATTGTACCAAGACCGCCCGATGTAAGGATGCTGCGCGGAAGAGTATATTTGAAGTAGCGCGACGACATCATCTGATTCTGACCTACATCAGTTACCAATATCGCACTGTTGTTCGAAGCCTCGCTAACCTTGCGTGCCACTTCACCCATGAGCAAAGGACCCACGGTTGGATTCAAAGCCTTACGGCCCACCTTTTCATACTCAACGGCATTCAGTTCGGCAAAACTCTCCACCCACTTGCTATGGTCGCGTTGCTCTACAAGTTCTGTAAGCATTGGGAGCACCTCCTTGCAGTCGCCCACAATAGGAACATCCACTGCCACATTCTTGTTGATTTCCGCGTGGTCTATGTCTATATGTATAACCTTTGCCTGCTTTGCGTATGTAGCCACATTACCAGTTACACGGTCGCTGAAACGCATACCCACCGCAATGAGCAGATCACACTGGTTCGTGTTGTAGTTAGGACCATAATTACCATGCATACCAAGCATACCCACACACAGAGGATGGTCGCTTGGAAGAGCCGACAAGCCCAATAAAGTCTTTCCCACAGGGATATTTGCCTTTTCGGCAAAAGCCTTGAGTTCCTGATGAGCCTCACCAAGTTCAATACCCTGACCTACAATCATGAACGGACGCTCAGCGGCATTGATAAGAGCCGCAGCCTCCTCCACAGCCTTACGGCATGGTGTGGGATAAGGGATATAACTTCTTACAGCATCCACAAAAGCAGGCTCGTATTCAGTCATGGCAACCTGCGCATTCTTTGTAAAGTCGAGAACCACAGGACCGGGACGACCTGTTCGTGCAATGTAGAAAGCACGTGCAACCGCCCAAGCCACATCCTCGGGACGACGTATCTGATAACTCCACTTTGTAATAGGCTGTGTGATACCCACAAAGTCAATCTCCTGGAAAGCATCAGTACCAAGCACCGCACATCCCACCTGACCTGCAATAACCACAACAGGAGTACTGTCGAGCATAGCATCACTGATACCTGTCAATGTATTTGTTGCACCGGGTCCGCTGGTTACGATGGAAACACCCACCTTACCCGAACTGCGTGCATAACCTTGCGCCGCATGCACAGCGCCCTGCTCATGACGCACAAGCACCTGACGGAAGTCGGTGCGATGGTCGTACATGGCATCGAATACAGGCATGATAGAGCCACCGGGATAACCGAAGACCGTATCAACACCTTCATTTATAAGAGAGCGCATCAGCGCCTCACCACCTGATATAATCTCTTTACTCATAAAATCAATCAATAATTCTTACGCCTCCCTTGTCGGCAGAACTAACCATATTGGCATATGCCTTGAGGCTCTTTGAAACAACACGGTCGCGTGTCATAGGGAACATCTCGCGCGCAGCAAGTTCCTCGTCGCTGAGACGCACATTTATAGTACGTGCCGGTATATCAATTTCAATGATATCACCGTCGCGCAGTTTACCGATATTGCCACCTGCGGCAGCCTCCGGTGAAATATGACCTATGCTCAAGCCCGATGTACCACCACTGAAACGTCCGTCTGTAATAAGCGCACACTCCTTGCCAAGATGACGCGACTTGATGTACGATGTAGGATAAAGCATCTCCTGCATACCCGGGCCACCCTTAGGACCTTCGTATATGATTACCACGACATCACCGGCCTGCACAGCACCGCCAAGAATACCCTCAACGGCAGCCTCCTGCGAATCGAACACCTTAGCCTTTCCGCTGAATTTCCATATACTCTCATCCACGCCGGCAGTCTTTACTACACAACCATCCTGAGCAATATTTCCGAAAAGGATTGCCAGACCGCCATCCTTGGTATAGGCATTCTCAAGAGAACGTATACAACCGTTCTCGCGGTCGGTGTCAAGAGTATCATAATAGCAGTTCTGTGAACCCATAACATTGCTGAACACATTTGCAGGAGCAGTTCCATACACCCTTGCAGCCTCAGCATCCACGGCATCGCCAGTAATGCAATATCTGGCAATATCCTCGGCAAGCGTAGCACCTGTCACACGTTTCACCGATGTATCGAGCAATCCACCCTTAGCCAATTCACCAAGTATTCCAAGAATACCACCGGCACGGCCACAATCCTGAACGCCGTATTTAGGACCATTAGGAGCCAACTTGCACAAGCAAGGCACCTTGCGGCTGAGAGCATCAATGTCCGACATCTTGAAATCCACACCCGCCTCCTGCGCAACAGCAAGCAAGTGAAGGATAGTATTTGTGGAACCGCCCATGGCTATATCCAAAGTCATGGCATTCATGAAAGCCGCACGTGTTGCAATGCTGTGTGGAAGAACACTCTCATCGCCCTCACCATAATACTTCATGGCATTCTCAACAATATGCTTTGCAGCATCCTTCAAAAGTTGAACGCGGTTCTCGTGAGTGGCAAGCACAGTACCGTTGCCTGGGAGCGAAAGTCCGATAGCCTCGGTAAGAGAGTTCATTGAATTCGCAGTAAACATACCCGAACATGAACCGCATCCCGGACATGAACGCTTTTCAATTTCAGCAAGTTCCTCATCGCTCACAGTATTGTCGGCAGCCTTCACCATAGCAATTACAAGGTCAAGACTCTCGTTTTTCCAAGTACCCTTTTCCATAGGACCACCCGACACAAATACTGTGGGGATATTCAGGCGCATAGCAGCCATGAGCATACCCGGAGTAATCTTGTCGCAGTTTGATATACACACAAGAGCATCAACCTTATGCGCATTGCACATATACTCCACACTGTCGGCAATAATATCGCGCGAAGGCAAAGAGTACAACATGCCATCGTGTCCCATTGCTATACCATCGTCAATGGCAATAGTATTGAATTCAGCCGCATAGCAACCCATCTTCTCAATTTCAGCCTTCACAATCTGACCAGCCTCGTGCAGATGAGTATGTCCCGGAACAAGTTGTGTAAACGAATTCGCAATCGCAATGATAGGCTTGCCGAACATCTCACGCTTCATACCATTGGCAATCCACAAAGCTCTGGCACCCGCCATACGGCGACCTTCGGTCGACTGCGCACTTCTTAACTTTATCTTCATAACATTAATTTTAACAAGAAACCTTTCCCCAAAAAGAGAAAGGCATTCAAAATAGATGTATCCCCATTTTCAACCAAAAACAGCCGAAACAGGACTATAAAATACAAATATTACCGTTTTCTCGATTAAGATTGCAAAAATAAACTCTTTTTTCAGTTTATACAAGAATTTTAAAAGAGAAATAGCATGTTTAATTGACAAAATAAAACAAAATAACGCGGTAGCTTAGTCAACCGACATTTGGAACATCATCAAAATTTCTAAGGTTGATTGATTAAAGAATATCCTATTGATAAAAAACACCTTAAATAGAAACGTTTGTAAATTCATCGGTCGACAACTGACGAATTGTCTTGTTCAAAAATATGTAATTCATTAAATGATACACACGGCATTTTCAAGAAATTCACTGAAGACTATTTCGTATTAGGCACTTTTGTTCAGCGTTGTTATTTATTCATAGTCTCTTCAACCTCCAATCGCATCTGCGACAAAGTTTTACCCCCATAGCTAAAAAACTTCGGACCCTGATAAGCTCCGGAAGTATTTTGTATATTCTCTGGAAGAAATTCAGCTGTAAAAGCAGAAAGAGACCATAAGCGTCCCTCATATTCTATTTTATCATCAGAAGCCACTTTTACAGACAGATTAAGCGCATCGAAAACAATTGTATCACCCACATTAAGCCCTACCATGTGAAATTTAAATGCCGGCTTCGCCTTTTTACGCTTTTTATCCTCATTTGCAGCATCGATTTTCTTATCTTCATCTTTACTACCACTTATAACAGGTTTGCCGTCAACATACACTGCCAATTCAGCATCTTCGAGCAAGTCTGCGATGTCGCGCATTATATCAAGAGCAACCGATGGAGCAATATTGAAGAACTCACGTTTCTGACGTATACGCAAATCGGTAAGACGATCTATCTGTTTATGAATCTGCTTTTCCACCTTGTCATACTTAGAGGTTCTGAGTGTAGCATAAATTTCAAAAGGGAGAGGAACTGCAGTATTGTCAAGTTCCTTACTTCTCACATCTACAGGGCGAGAACTTTTGCCAATTTTTACCCAATCTTCACGAAAACTGGGATTAGTCAATATATAAACATAACCAAATTCTTTGCTACACATATTTTAAATAGTTTATTCATTTACACCAACCTAAATCTACACATCCATTCAGCACAGGGCACAAATTTTTCGTCAAGCAAAAATAATAAGAATTCATAAAAAACAAAGAATTTTCACGAAGATACTTTTGGATCGGACAGCATAAGAATGCTTTCTCCCCAATCACATCCCCCTATTCCTGAGCACCACATATATTATCACTGGTGCGCCGATGAGGGGTGTTATTGCGCCCAAGGGGAGCAAGCCGCTTTCGCCGGGGAGTTGGCACACAAGATTGCAGACAAGTGCTGTGGATGCGCCTGTAAGCATTGTTGCAGGGAGAAGGCGGTGATGGTTATTTGTTTTAAATAGCAGACGTGCTATGTGGGGGACTGCAAGTCCAAGAAAGGATATCGGTCCGCAGAATGCTGTTACCATAGCTGTGAGCAATCCCGTAACAGTGAGCAATACTCCACGCACTTGCTTGACATTCACGCCAAGGTTATGGGCATAGGCATCGCCCAAAAGAAGGGCATTCAGCGGTTTCATCATGAATAGTGCAACTGCAAGCAGTAGCAATACCGGCACGGCATAGAGCGGAAGTTGCGCTGCAGACACTGCGCTGAAACTTCCCATTCCCCAAACAAGATAGGAGTGCACTCCCTCGGATGTTGCAAAGTAGTTCAGCACCGATATGAGCGACGATGCCAGATAGCCCACCGCTACGCCCACAATCAGGAGAAGAACTTTATTTCTAAGGATTGAAGACAAAAGCAATATAACTGCCATCACAACTGCCGCTCCCAGGAATGCTCCGAAAAATATTGCAAAATAAGCGGTTACGCCCATACCGCCTGCGACAAGCACGCCCTGCATGAACAGCATAACAACTGCCACGCCAAGCCCTGCTCCACTGTTGATTCCGAGCACTTCGGGGCCTGCGAGAGGATTATTGAAGAGTGTCTGCAACAGTAAGCCTGCAACCGAGATTGCCGCACCAGTGAGCAAGGCTGTGAAAGCTTGCGGAAGTCGTGTTTCAAGGACTATAAGCCTCCATGCTTCGCGTTCGCTGTCGCCTCCAAGCAGTATCGACAGTACATCCTTGCACGGTATATCCACCGAACCGTAAACAAGATTTGCCAGAAATAGGAGCACAATAAAAAGTGTAAGCAACAGAAAGCCTATTCTTTTATCAACGCATCTTTTCATAATATACTGTTTTGTATTCGGGGAACAACGACGGATGGAACAACGATACTAAATCCCTCAAGAACCTTTCGGGATGGAAAGCAGTCTCTTCAAAAACATTCTTCCTATGAGTATTACACGCATAAACATTCTTCTCCTTAAAGGGCTTGAAATGCGCGTATCCGGCATACTCTCCCAACAATTGGGTGTATGTCCTGTCGGTTAAAGAGTTGTATTTGAACAACCAGACATCGGCATCGGCAGCCTTGTCGAGCATCACCTCAACCGAGAGAGGCACGGAACCGTTGGTATCATAATCTGCAAAAACATAGTCGGCTCCGGCATCCTTATACATCTGCCCCATTGTACTACTGCCACCGGGGACATACCATGCCGAAGTGCTTTTGAGTTCACACATCAATTTTGGGCGTATGCTCACATCCGAAACCTTGCCACGCAAAGTCTCATACTCATTGCAGACGGCATTGAAGATGGAGTCGCCTTTTTCGTCGCAACCAAGCAGACGTGCATAAAAGCGCACCCATTCGGCACAGCCAAGGGGGGATGTTTCCATATAGTCGGCACACTCAACCAAAGGGTAAGAGAATCTGTCGAGTTTGCCATAACCGCCGTTTTCGTATGGCAGGACAAATATAGCATCGGGATTAACCCGGACAATTGTTTCGGTATTTATATCGAGTGAACTGCCACAATCAAGTATTGTGCCCTCCTTAAGCCCACTTTGCACCCCCGTTGAATAGATATAACGGCAGTCGCAAACTCCTGATATTGCCGATAGGGCTTCAAGTTCCTGGAACAACAGGGCATGGACACCCGAAAAGAGAACCGTTCTGCTCAATGGGGTGCGTACAAGAGTTCCGGTTGGCAGGTTCTGTGGCAATGCGCTGTCGGACGGTACAAGAATATAGCGTCGGAGCAATCCTTCGCCCCAAGGATTCTTCACATCCACAACGGTATAACCGTTGCTTTCACATATTGCAAGCAGCGAAGAGTAGCGGATTTCCACCTGTTTGCCCTCTACAGGCTCTACATCTCTGCTGTTACACGAAATCATAAAGCAGAGAGATAGAAGAACAAGCCACAATCCACGCATCATACGGTTATTTTTCTGTATCGTTGACAATATGCAGCTGCTGACGGATACTCTCGGTATGGACTGCCTCAAAGATGCTTTTTACTGCCTCGATGTCTATCTTGCTTTCTGCACAATATCTGGTGTAGCGTTCAATTGTTTCGTTGTATCTGAACGGTTGGAACACGGTAAGCCCCTTGTCGCGTTTTACAGCACCTATCTCGCGGGAAATAGCCATGCGTTTCACAAGCAGTTCCATAAGTTTGTCATCAATCTCGTCCAAACGGCTGCGATACGACATGAAATCGGCATCCACGCTCTCCGAAGAGCGATGCACCAGACGTGCCAGAATAAGTGCAAGTTCCTCAGGGGTTACCTGCTGTCGGGCATCACTCAAGGCACAAACAGGATTGCAGTGTGTCTCAATCATAAGACCATCGAAATTCAAGTCCAGTGCCTGTTGCGACAACGAGAGCACGAGTTCGCGTTTTCCACCGATGTGGCTTGGGTCGCAAATCATGGGAACAGTTCCCATGCGACGACGGAATTCAATGGGCAGCTGCCACTGTGGGGCATTACGATAGAACTTCTCTCCGTATGCCGAAAAGCCACGATGTATTGCACCAAGACGCTTTACACCGGCATTATTAAGACGTTCGAACGCTCCTATCCACAAATCCACATCGGGATTTACGGGATTCTTTATAAGCACAGGAATATCCACGCCACGCAGAGCATCGGCAATCTCCTGCACCGCAAACGGATTGGCTGTTGTACGCGCGCCAATCCACAGCACATCGATACCTGCAGCAAGAGCCTGCTCCACATGGACTGCCGTTGCCACCTCTGTTGATACCGGCATTCCGTATTCACTCTTTACAAGCTGCAACCATTGCAGAGCCTCCTGCCCCACTCCCTCGAAACAACCGGGACGTGTACGCGGTTTCCACACTCCTGTGCGGAAAAGCGTTACGCCCTTGTCCACAAGTGCCGATGCCACAGCCAAGACCTGCTCTTCGCTCTCGGCACTGCAAGGACCGGCAATAAGCACGGGGCGTTTGCCATCACTGAAAATATCTATTTTCTCAAATTCCATCATTTACACAATTTAGGGAACAGATTATTGGCATTGGACGTTGTTATGCGTGCCACATCGTGAACGGTGCAGCCATACACCCCTGCCAAGAACTCTGCTATGTATGGTACGTAAGAACTATCGTTGCGTTTTCCTCTGAAAGGAACCGGAGGCAGATAAGGCGAATCGGTTTCAAGCACTATTCTTTCGAGGGGTACATTCTTCAACACAGAGGGCAATGTAGACTTCTTGTATGTTGCCACACCGCCGATACCCAGATAAAAACCGTCGAACGAAAGAAGTTTGCGTGCCTCTTCTTCACTGCCCGAAAAACAATGGAACACTCCAGTAAGCCCTTTGCTCCTATGAGCTTCCATCATATCATACAACTCATTGAATGCGCTACGCGAATGGATTGCCAAAGGCAAGCCCAGTTCTGCAGCCCATGCAATCTGCGTATCGAACGCATCGAATTGCTCCTTCTTGCGAGTGTCATCCCAATAGAAATCAAGCCCCACCTCTCCGACCGCGATATAGCGTCCGTCGTTTTTCAAAAGCGAATACATGGTATCGAGTGTAGCCTTGTAATTATCACCCAACTCTGTCGGATGCAAGCCAAGCATTGGATAACAGACTCCGGGAAACTCCTCACACATTGCATTGATTGCAGGAACCGACTCCAGAGTTATGGAGGGCAAGCAGAGTTTTGTTACACCGGCATCCAAAGCACGCTGTACGGCATCTCTTCTGTCTTCGTCAAATTCTGTTACAAAAAGGTGCGTATGTGTATCAACGAATTCAATCATTCTTATCTTTTTTACGGTCGGGGCGGTCGTAATATATCACTCCGTACGAAGCGCATTTCCTGATACGCTCCTCGCCCTGAAAAACGGCGAAAGCCTTTTCTATCTCGCCCCAAGCCTCGAATATTATCTCGTCGGCTTCGAAACGCATATCCGATATATTACGCAGGGCCTCGTTGGTGCGTTGCTGAAGTGTGTGCTGTCTTTCGTACATTCCCCTGAATATCTCAAAAACAACCGACACACGTCCCATTGTGGGATTATATATGGGTACTCCACCCTCGCTCTGACGACGACGCTCGCCTTCAATAACCTTTACACCCCATTCTAGAACCGATGCTTCAGAGAACAGATTGGGGACGGAATCCTCATCCTGGGGCAAACCGTAATATGGACGTTTGTTACGTGCAATCTCCCCACGCATTATGGACATGCTGAGCACCTGAATGAAATGGGACACATACATTCGCGCCTTCTTCAAGGCTGCCTCGTACTCCTTGTTGCCCCTTTTCGACGACTGTTCGCTTACGCATCGTCTGTACACAGCCACCTCTCGCGAAAAACGCTCAAGGAAATCCTTTGCACGGTGATATGTATTATGAGAGAGTACATTGGTAAACACGCCATTCTGTGTACTGCTTTCAACGGCAGCCCTTAATGCACGTATACGAGCCTGGTCGGTCTTGGGCAATCGGCGATAAGGCATAGAATCAGAGTTTGCGGTTCAACAGAGAGTTGGCAAAAGTCTTCAGGTTTGCCTTTTTATCCTCGGGAACCGATATGCGGTCGATATAGGCATCGCACATGGCAAAGAGTTCTTCAATACGTTTTTCGCAGATCTCTCTTACACCGAGTCTGTTGTACATATCGGTAAAAAAGGCTATCTTTTCCTGCTCATCGAACTCCTTTTTATCAATCCACTCCTTCATTTGGGCAAACTGCTCGGGTGAAGCAACATTCAATGCTGTTATAAGAAGGAATGTCTTTTTGTTGCAACAGATATCACCGCCGATCTTTTTTCCGAACAGAGACTGGTCGGCATACACATCGAGCAGGTCGTCCTGCAACTGGAATGCCAAGCCCATCTTCTCGCCATACTCATAGAGATTCTCAAGGTCCGATTCACTTGCACCTGCAAGCATACCGCCCATCTTCAACGATGCAGCAAGAAGCACAGATGTCTTGAGACGTATCATCTCGATATACTCCTCTTCGGCTACATTGTCGCGTGTCTCGAACTCAATATCGTACTGCTGACCATCGCCAATCTGCTTTGCGGTCTCGGTGAAAAGAGCCAGCATGCCGGGCAATTTGTCGGCAGGCACATGAGCAAGAAACTCGTATGCAAGAACAAGCATTGTATCACCCGAAAGGATTGCAGGTATATCGCCCCACTTGGCACAAACGGTAGGTTTGCCACGGCGTATATCGGCACGGTCCATCACATCGTCGTGTATAAGAGTGTAGTTGTGGTATGTCTCCATAGCCACTGCCGGATACAAAGCATCCTGAACACATTCCTTATACATATTGTAAGCCATAAGGAACAGCACCGGACGCACACGCTTGCCACTCTGTGCCAAAGTGTATCTGATTGGAGCATACAGTTCCAACGGTTCACGCTCAAATTTCAACTCGTCTATGAAAAGATTTACTTTATCCCTCAATTCTTCCCAAGTATACATAGTCATCTCTTATTGTATTAAAAAAAGAGGCTGCATCGCAGCCTCTTTCTATTGTATCTTATTTCTTACTGCAAGCGGAATACTACCGGCAAGGTGAAGAATACGCGTACCGGTTTACCGGCCTGTTTACCGGGAGACCATTTTGGCATACCGCTAACCACACGCATAGCTTCTTTGTCGAGATAGATATCACCTGAACTCTTCAACACCTCAACGCCTTCGATTGAACCGTCGGAGTTAACGACGAAACGGATGAATGAACGACCCTGTGAGTTGTTGTCGCGTGAAATTCTTGGATAGCTGATATTGTCCTGAAGATATTTCATAAGAGCTTTCATACCACCGGGGAACTCAGGCTGCTGTTCTACAACCTGGAACACCTGCTCCTCTTCAATAACTTCCTCTACCACAATGTTGGCATTGTCTGAAATCTCGACAACATCACCCATTTCCTCGATAGAAACAAGGTCACTCTCCTCGATTTCTGCCTCGTCCTCTACAATCTCGATGATATCAACGATCTTCTTTGCCTCGGGAGGAGGAGGAACCACCTTCTTCTCAGGAATTGTGAAAGGCACCAAAATATCAATAGGAATATCAAGAGCCTGCTGCTGTGCTTTCTTCTCTTTCTTTTCCGCCTTTTCGAATGTTGTCCACTCAATTACCGCAAATGTAACAGCAAAAACAATCACAAAACCCATCAAGAGCCATGTAGAAGTGTGCTGTTCCAAGTTTACTTTGGCACTTTTCTTAACCTCAAGTTCCAATTTACGGTTTGCACCGTCCTTAACTTGCTGATTTTTCTCTGTATTCATATCGTAAAATTGTATATATTTTCCAACGGGCAAAAATAAACAATATTTTTCAATACGCACGATGAAATGCAATCTTTTTTCACAAATTGTTTAAAATTATTTCAAACAACAACATAAAATTGCATTTTTCGCGTTATTGAATAATAAATATTCACGGGTTATGGTATTTGCTTGGCGAATAATAAAAGAAAAGCATTATCTTCGCAAGGCAATTCGGTGAAACCCTGTTGCAAAACTATACAAAATATCCGTAAAGTGAAATTAAAACACATTATTTATTATATATTGCTCATTTTGCCGCTTGCAGCATCGGCACAGAGCGGTGAATATGCATTCGGTTTTCTGCGCCTGCCCTACTCTTCGCACGCGGCGGCACTTGGCGGAGACAACATATCGCTCATAAAGGACGATATCACGCTTACCATGCACAATCCTGCCCTTCTCGCGAATGTAAGTGACAACACAATGAACATCTCCTATATGTCGTATATGGGCGACTGCAATGTGGGCGGAGCCGCATACGGCAAGACATTCGGCGAACGCTCCTCTTTTGCCGTGTTCGCACGATATGTGGATTATGGAAAATTCGACGGATATACCGAAGACAACATCTACACAGGAACATTCTCGGCTAAGGACATGGACCTTACATTCACATACTGCTACCTGCTTGGAGAGCGTTGGAGCGGCGGTGTATCAGGAAAACTCATATATTCCAAATACGAGACCATGTATGCACTAGGGCTTGGTGTGGACCTTGGAATCAACTATTACGACGCTGACAGAAACCTGTCGCTCTCACTGGCATGCAAGAATCTTGGCGGACAGGTAAAGGCTTTCGAAGAGGAACTCGAAACAATGCCCATGGACTTTCAACTGGGTATAACAAAAGGATTCAGGCACGCCCCGATACGCATATCTGCACTCCTGAACAACATGCACCGTTGGGACAAGAGCCACTTCTACAATGCCGACGGAAGCAAAGACAGCTTCGGTGAGCTTTTGCTGAAACATTTTATAATAGGAGCAGACATTCTCATAGGCAAGAATTTTGATATTTCATTGGGATACAACTATCGTGCGAGCCGTGAACTTTCGGCAAGCGGCAAGGGGCTCGACGGTTTCAGCATAGGTGCCGGTCTTCATCTGAACAAGGTAAAATTCAACGCATCCTACAGCCAGTTGCACACAGCATCGCACTCATTGTTGTTCAATCTTTCATATTCGCTTTGAAAATGAAAGATTTTTTACTACCTTCACGGAAAATATCGGAAACAAGCAATATTCGTATGAAAAAAATAATAATCGCCATAGATGGATTCTCGTCATGCGGTAAAAGCACCATGGCAAAAGCGTTGGCACGACAGATAGGCTATCTCTATTTCGACAGCGGTGCAATGTATCGTGCAACAGCACTCTACTGCATGCAGAACAACCTTATCCAGGGCGAAACCATAGACACGGAATCACTCCGCGCCGAAATAAAAAACATACACATCTCCTTTGAGGTTGACCCCGAGACAAAGAACTCCATTACCTTCCTGAACGGTACAAACGTGGAACACGAAATACGTTCATTGGAAGTTTCGCGTCTTGTAAGCCAGGTGGCAAAGCTCGATTTCGTACGCGAAGAGATGGTTAACCGCCAACGCGAAATGGGCAATACCAAAGGTATCGTAATGGACGGCCGCGATATAGGCACAACCGTCTTCCCGAATGCTGAGATGAAGGTATTTGTTACAGCATCGGCAGAAGTGCGCGCACAACGCAGATATGACGAACTCACTGCACGAGGCGACAAAGCCGACTTCAACGAGATTCTCGAGAATGTGCTCCAGCGCGACCATCTGGACCAGACACGCGAAGTCAGCCCCTTGAAGAAAGCCGATGATGCCCTGTTGCTCGACAACAGCAACCTCACACGCGAGGAGCAGATGAACTGGCTGATTGACGAATTCAATAAACTCACAAAATAATGCTGAGCATTGAGATTGATGAATATTCAGGATTCTGTTTCGGTGTAACAACAGCCATAAAGAAAGCCGAAGAGGAATTGCAGAAAGGCGGCACTTTGTACTGTCTTGGCGATATTGTACACAACAGTATCGAATGTGACCGTCTGAAGCGCATGGGGCTTGTAACCATAAACCATGAGGCATTCGGTAAACTGCATAACGCAAAAGTTCTTCTGCGGGCACACGGTGAACCGCCACAGACATACGAAACAGCCAGAAAGAACAATCTCGAACTCATTGATGCCACATGCCCCGTTGTACTTAAACTGCAACAACGCATAAAGAACATGTGGCAGGAGACGGCAGGCAAGGAAAGACAGATAATAATACATGGTCAGGCCGGTCATGCCGAAGTTCTTGGACTTGTGGGACAGACACACGGCGAAGCCATTGTTGTGGAAACGCCGGCACAGCTCGACCGCATAGCTGAGGACAAGGATACATATATATATTCACAGACCACAAAATCGCTCGAAGGCTACAGAGAGATTGTAGATGCAATAAAGGAACGGGTTAACGACGACAAAGAATGCAAATCGTTCAACACCGTCTGCGGACAGGTGGCAAACCGTATGAACAGCATCGGAGAATTCGCGAAATCACATCAACTGATTTTCTTTGTATGCGGAAAGAAAAGTTCCAACGGCAAGATTCTCTTCAACGAGTGCAAGAAGGTAAACAGCAATGTACATCAGATTGAAGGTCCCGAGGATATTGATTTTGAATTGACTAAAGAGATTGAAACCATAGGCATATGCGGAGCGACATCAACTCCCAAATGGCTTATGGAGAACTGCAAGAAAGCAATTATAAATTACCATAATAACAAAACAACATGAAAAACAAGATTCGTTGTATAGGAATACTCACATCGGGTGGCGATGCTCCCGGTATGAATGCTGCTATACGTGCCGTGACACGTGCATGTATCTACCACGGAATAACAGTAAAGGCTATCTATCGTGGTTACAAAGGCTTGATAACAGGCGAAATCAAGGAGTTCAAGACCGAAAACGTAAGTAACATCATCCAGCGAGGCGGTACAATCCTCAAGACCAGCCGTTGTGATGAGTTCAAGACCGAAGAAGGTCGCGCAAAAGCATTTGAGACACTACAGAGAGAGGGTATTGACGCTTTGGTTGTAATAGGCGGAGACGGCACAATCACCGGTGCATACAATCTGGCACGCGAGCACGACATTCCATGTATCGCACTCCCCGGCACAATCGACAACGACCTTTACGGAACAGATACAACCATCGGTTACGATACTGCGCTCAACACAATCATGGAGTGCGTGGATAAAATCCGCGACACAGCATCATCGCACGAGCGTCTGTTCATTGTTGAGGTTATGGGACGCGACGCAGGTTTCCTTGCACTCAACGGTACAATAGCAACCGGTGCAGAGGCATGCGTACTTCCCGAAATCGACCCCGAGTTCGAGAAAATCAACCAGTTCATCGCCAACGGTCTGCGCCGAACAAAGAGCAGCAGTATCGTGCTGTTTGCCGAAGGTCGCGAAAAAGACTACAACATCATGGAAGTTGCCGAAGGCATGCGCCAGCGCTTCCCCGAGCTCGACGTACGCGTATCAATTCTTGGATACCTGCAGCGTGGCGGAAGCCCCACAGCAAACGACCGCATCCTTGCAAGCCGTCTGGGTGTTGCGGCAATCGACGCTTTGCTCGAAGGTCAGCGCAACATCATGGTAGGATTAAGAAACAACGAGATTGTATACATTCCTTTCACAAAGGCAATAAAGGACGACAAACCTATCGACAAGGACACAGTTCGTGCGCAGGAGATTCTTGCTTCATAATAAAAAACAGCCTCAGGGCTGTTTTTTTATGGATTATACTCAAGTATCTTACTTGCCGCCGCAAATGATGTTATTTTTCCCTCAAGCAGAAGTTCTTCGTATCTGCGCAAAAGTTCCTCCATACCGGGTACATTATAGAAACGTTGCTTTATCTGCTCTTCAAGACTCTCATAAAGCCAATACTTCTGCTGTTGGTTTCGACGTAATTCAAAAGCACCGTTTTTCTTGACCTCGGCAATGTATGCCGAAATCATCTCCCACACCTCTTTGACACCTATATCAAAAAAGCCCGAGTATGTAAGCACCGACGGGCGTATGCCGCTCACCGGCATCGGGAACAGTTGCAAAGCATTGCGATAGTGCACAGCCGCACGTCGCGCAGCCTCTATATTATCCCCGTCAGCCTTGTTGATTACAATGCCGTCAGCCATCTCCATAATACCGCGCTTTATACCCTGAAGTTCATCGCCGGCACCGGCAATCTGTATCAGCAGAAAGAAATCCACCATAGAGCAGACAGCAGTCTCACTCTGCCCCACACCCACAGTCTCCACAAATATAGTATCGTATCCGGCAGCCTCACAAAGTATTATTGTCTCACGGGTCTTACGCGCTACACCGCCAAGAGAACCCGACGACGCGCTCGGACGGATAAAAGCACGCGGATGAAGAGCCAGACGCTCCATACGGGTCTTGTCACCCAAGATACTTCCCTTGCTCCTTTCACTGCTTGGGTCTACCGCCAGAACAGCAAGTTTTCCACCCACTTGCGACAGGACATGCATTCCGAAAGCATCAATGGAAGTACTTTTTCCCGCACCCGGAACACCGGTTATTCCCACACGCACCGAATTTCCCGAATAAGGCAGACAACGCTCTATAACCTGCTGCGCTATAGCCTGATGCTCGGGAAGAACACTCTCCACAAGAGTAACGGCACGACTAAGAACCGTAACATCACCACGACGTATGCCATCCACATACTCATCCACCGACAAAAGCGATGCACGCCGTTTGCGCATCTGCCCTAGGTAAGGATTCACCGAGCCGAGTGATTCCACTCCCTCGTTTACCTTCAAGCCCTTATATTCCGTACTGTTTTCGGGATGTTCCATAACCGTTTCTTTGGTGCGAAGATACTTATTATAATATATAAATGCAACAAGGTCGCCGAAAAAACGGCGACCTTGTCAATATCAAGCATTTAAAGTTTATTTACTTGCTCATAGCAAAGCTGTTGTTCATATACATGCGAGCCATGTCGATACCCTCTGCATCAAGAGTAACATCCATAACACCGCCATCCATCAAGAACAACTGAGCGTTGTTATCGTCGATAATCTTGATAAGATCTGTTGACTGGTTGTTGTACTCAGCACTCCAGATCTGAGTCTCCTCGTCAAAGATAAAGTTCATTGAAGAAACACCGTCTGTGAGGTTGTAACCATTCTCCATTGCAGTAATCTCAACATTCTTACCCTCGCTATTCTTAACTATTTTCTTTTCACCGACATTAGCCAAAGCCTTCTTGCCTGTCCAGAACTCGATAGAGTTGCAAACAACAGCATCAACAAAGATACTTACCTGATATACAGGAACAATGTGGAATGCAATGAAAACAATTTCGTTAACCCACTTGTTGCCGATACCCTCGTTCCATGTCTTAATTTTGTTTGTCAACTGGAAAGAACCGATACAAGAAGACAACACGATAGCTGCAGAAAGCAACAATGCTGAAAATTTAAAAGTCTTTTTCATAAATCTAAATATTTGAGTTAATAAATATACGCAAGCCCAGAAAAACATCTGACTACGACTTATGCAAATGTATTACTTTTTTCGATAAAAAAACATTTTGCAACATATTTTTTAATGATTTATCACAAAATTAATATTTCTTGCAATATTCGTTGAATTTTTCGCAACAAAAAAGGATTATTATTGCAAATTGATAATGGTTTATATATAAAGCAGATAGTCCCTCAAAAGAAAAAATAAATCGGATTTTATTTTGTTCTCCTATCAACTTACATTAATTTTGCAACAGATTTCAAAAACGGGGTGCCTTAATACATGGGCTGAGATCATACCCAAGAACCTGATCCGGGTAATGCCGGCGTAGGAAAAAGTTTACATACACATTCCAATATATGTAGGCGTACAGGAAAAATCCCCATTTTCTGTTTAACAACGGAGCATGGTGGATTTATTTTTTGCATTAGGCTCCACAAATTGGAATTAAAATGAAAAGAAAATCAATTGTCGCTTGCCTGATTATGGCAACGGCATTTCCTGTGCTGCACGCACAGGAACAAGAGAACCTGCAGGCATTGCAGGAAGTTGAAATCCTGTCTGTAAGAGCCACGAAGACCACTCCTGTGGCATACAGCGAAATAGGTCAAAAGGAGTTGTCAAAGTCGAACACGGGCATCGACCTGCCTTATCTTGTATCGACAACTCCAAGTGCCATTGCAACAAGTGATGCAGGAACAGGCATCGGCTACACAAGCCTTCGTATTCGTGGCACCGACGGCACTCGCATAAACGTTACCATAAACGATATTCCGGTGAACGATGCCGAAAGCCACAATGTCTTTTGGGTAAATCTGCCTGACATAGCCTCATCGGTAAAGGATATTCAGATACAGCGCGGTGCAGGAACATCCACTAACGGCGCCGGTGCCTTCGGCGCAAGCATGAACCTGCGCACAAGCACTTTCAATACGCTTCCGTATGCAAAAGCCGGTTTCTCGTTCGGTTCATTCATGACACACAAGGAGAGCGTTGCTGCCGGAACCGGTATACTTGCCGACCATTGGAGCCTTGATTTAAGATTTTCGAACATTGGAAGCGACGGTTACATAGACCGCGCAAGAGCCGGACTGCAGTCGTACTACCTGCAAGGTGCATACTATGCCGACAACACCACCCTACGCTTCATAACATTCACCGGCAAGGAGGAGACATACCACGCCTGGAACTATGCAAGCAAAGAGGAAATGGAACTGTATGGCAGACGTTATAACAGTTGCGGATATATGTTCACCGACGAAACAGGCAAGGCACACTACTATGACGGACAGACCGACAATTATTTTCAACAGAATTACCAGCTGCTGTTCGACCATAGTTTCAGCAACACCCTGAACATGAACATAGGCTTGCACTACACCAAGGGCGACGGATATTATCAGGAATACAAAACCGGACGCAAACTGAAAGAATATGCCCTGCAGCCATTCACTCTCGACGGCAACAATGTAAAGAAGAGCGACCTTATACGCAAAAAAGCCATGGACAACCATTTTGGCGGAGCAGTATTCTCGTTGTCATATAAGAACAGCCGCATTCACACCATATTGGGTGGCGGTGCAAACAGATACTTCGGAAGACATTTCGGGCAGGTCCTTTGGGTAAAGGATTACATTGGTAACCTTGTGCCCGACCATGAGTATTACCGCAACAACGGTGGCAAGAACGACATGAACATATACCTGAAAGCCGACTACAAGGCAATGGAATGTCTGAACATATATGCCGACCTGCAATATCGCCATATACGCTACACCATAGACGGCAACAACGACAAATGGAACGACGCAACAGATGCCCTGCAAAACCTGGAGATAGATGAAAAGTTCGACTTCTTAAATCCCAAGGCAGGAATTTCGTGGCAGATAGACAACAGCAACAGACTCTTTGCATCGGCAAGCGTTGCGCACAAAGAGCCCACACGCAACAACTACACCGACGGCAAGCTCAACGAACGCCCCAAAGCAGAAAGACTTATCGACTACGAAATAGGCTACAACCTGTCTAAAGGTATATTCAATGCCGGAGCAAATCTCTATTTCATGGACTACAAGAACCAATTGGTTCTCACCGGCGAACTGAACGAGATTGGCGAACCGCTTACAGCCAACATTCCCAAAAGCTATCGTGCAGGAATTGAGCTCACCGCAGGAATTGCACTCAAATGCGGATTCCGTTGGAATGCCAATGCAACATTCAGCCGTAACAGGATAAAGGATTTCACCGAGGTTCTGTACGACGACTACACTTATGAAAAGTGGGAAATCCACCACGACAACACTCCGCTTGCCTTTTCGCCCGACATTATTGTAAACAACAGCTTTTCTTATGAATGGAAAGGTTTGGAAGCCGCATTGCAATCCCAATATGTGAGCAAACAGTATATGAGCAATTACGGAATCGAGGAACATATCCTTGATGCCTATTTTGTAACGAACCTGCGATTGGCTTACTCATTCAAATTGAAAGGTGTGAAAAACATCACTGTGGGCGCAACAATATATAACCTGTTCAACGAAGAGTACGAGAACAACGGTTATGCCGGAAGCGGATATTACACCGACGAAAACGGACAGCGCCAACGCTACAACTACGCCGGATATGCCGCACAGGCAGGTATAAATGCAATAGGACATATAAGCATAGAACTTTAATACAATGGAACTGTATATCGAAATTTTGGGAACCCTGGTCGGGCTTATATATATATGGCTCGAATACAAGGCAAGTATATATCTGTGGATTGCAGGAATAATAATGCCGGCAATATATCTGTTCATATACTATAATGCCGGGCTGTATGCCGACTTCGGCATAAACATCTACTACCTTGTAATTGCATTGTACGGATGGATAGCATGGAAAACCGGATTCAGCTTCACCGAAGGCAACAAAGAGAAACGTGAACTGCCCATCAGCCGTATGCCTAAAAAAGCCTTTGCCAAAATAATTTCGACATACATTGTTGCACAGTTCCTTATAGCATGGTTACTTGTCAACCACACCGACAGCACCGTACCCATCGCCGACTCATTTACAACAGCGTTGAGCATTGTAGGAATGTGGATGCTTGCACGCAAGTATATTGAGCAATGGTGGGTGTGGTGCGTGGTTGATATTTCGAGCAGCGCACTGTATATCTACAAAGAGTTGTATTTTACAGCTGCGCTATATATTCTTTATGCAATAATTGCTATCTTTGGATACTTCAAATGGAAAAAGTTGATGCAGTATGAAAATAAACAATCCTGATGCGGTAATTATAGGTGGAGGCGAATATCCTACAGCCGGACTGCCGTTACAGATAATAGAAGATGCGACCTATATTGTGTGCTGCGACGGCGCGGCAGACCACTTCATTGCAACAGGCAATATCCCCAATGCAATTGTGGGCGACGGCGACTCCATCGGCGCAGAAAACAAAGAAAAATACAAACACCTGTTGCATATAATAAGCGAACAGGAGAGTAACGACCAGACAAAGGCGGTACGTTTCTGCATGGAACAAGGGAAGAAGCGCATAGCCATAGTTTCCGCTACAGGCAAGCGCGAGGACCACACAATAGGCAATATAAGCCTGCTCATCGAATATATGCGCGCAGGAGCAGAGGTCCAATCATTTACCGACCATGGAGTGTTCATCCCCTGCAACGGCACAACAACACATAAATGCCGAAAGGGTCAACAGGTATCAATATTCAGCATAACGGCAAAGGATATGAGTGCCAATGGATTATTATATCCCATCTACGATTTTACAAACTGGTGGCAGGGAACGTTGAACGAATGTACCGCCGATACATTCACAATCAATGCAACGGGAGAATATCTGCTGTTCATCAATTATTAAAACTAGAGCGACCCCGAGGTCGCTCTAGTTGCTTTGAAGTTGAATAAAAAGAGCTATTTTAAGGCTTGCGAAGCTCGAAAAAGCGCAGTTTACTTGAAGTAAATGAGCATTTTGAGAGCAAGCGTAACGCAAAAAGAGCCTTTTTAGTCAGCTTTGTTTTACTTTACCAAAATCTTCTTTCCATTGATTATATAAATCCCTTTTTCTGCTTTTTCAACCTTGCGCCCTTGAAGGTCATAAATACCGTTCGCAACAGGATTCTCTTTGACATCAGTTATCGAAGTAGCATTCTCAATAACATCTATACGAAAAAGATTACTGTAAGTGGATGTATAACCCTCGGAAGCCGAAAATGCATCGAAAGCACCCGAAGCCATAACTATCAACGAGCCATCTGTTGAACCATCATTTCTTTTACTCACCAGATAGTATGCATCGGCAACACTTCCATTATTTATGCTCCAATCACAATATGTGGCATTGTATGCAGCAAGTGTTCCAGTGTTGTTATTATAACCATAATTGTTGCCGGCACGCCATATCATATACAGTTTCTTATCTTCGTTATAGAAGCTATACTTTCCGCTCATCTCCTTTGTACAGAGAAACTGGGCTGCCACCCCCAACTCCTCCGGGGTGGATGTGCTAAGGTTCAGCACGTTATTGTTATCTATATAAAGAGTACGCTCTGTGCCATTCTGCTGGACATTAGTAAACGTAAGCAACTTGCCATCCCATTTGTCGGCAGGTTCAAGAGCTTTAAAAGCCTTATATACATTGTCTATTTCAACAACTGTAGGTTCCTTGCTCAATGCATTCAGGGCATCCGTAACAGCATCCTTAACCTCTGTCGGTTCGTTCTGAACAAGTGCGGTGAAATAGTCGCGTACAAATTCTCTACGGTCGACATCTCTTTTTATGCTGTATGCGCCATTAGTAATATACTCAAGGTCGTATGCAACATAGATATTGTCAAAGCCGTCATAGTTGTGGGTTCCAGCGCCAGTGGGGAAACTTGTAGAAACAGGGTTCTGCACAGTACCATGCTTTGTAAGTGTCTCCTCATAGATGAAACCTATTCTATTGTCAGCCTGCAAATCCATAGAGCTGTATGCCGATGCCGTGTTGCTTACCTGATAGAAACCGTTCCAGCCGTCAGCAAAGTTCGCAACAGTGTTGATATCGGTAACATCGGTCAACTCTTTATAGAAGATACCCACATTTGTACGTCCGCTACCGGTGGGCAACGACTGCAGGGCAAGATACATATCCTTGCCGTCGCTGTTGCGCTGCACAGGTACAACAAGAATCTCACCATTGGTAGAGTTTCCGCCGGGTGTGAGACCAGAACCAGCAAAGGTACTCTTCACTGATGTTCCCCATGAACCGGTACCTGCAAGTGTGTTGCTATAAGTATATATATTGTATATACGTCCGCCACCAACGCGGCTTGATAGAATCACACGACCATCGGGCAACTCCTCGCACTTTGGTTCGTCACCACCGGGAGCAGGAAGAGCCGAAGCTCCGCCAAGAGCATTCCATGTGCGACCAAAGTCATCGGAATAGATTACGCGGTTACCGTTGGGGCGTGCGCACATCGCCGCATACAGACGGTAATACTTGTCCTTCTTTACAATACGGCTCTGGAAAATCTTTCCACCACCCACGAAAGCAGCCTGGATTGGATTGCCTGCATCAAAGAGACTGTATATCTGCTCTGTTACGTTTACAGGGGTCTCCCATGTCTCACCGTTATCCTTGCTGTGGATTGTGGCTATCATATTGGGATTCTGACGTGTGGTATTTCCGTTGCCATAAACTGTACAGCCGGCAACGGCGATGATAAGCACCTCATTGCTTGTGCGGTCGGCAACAATGGCAGGGTCACCGAATGCTGTGTCGAAATAGTTCACTGTTGCCGAAGTACGTCCTGTACCCACAGCAACATCAATCATATCGGTCCATGTGTCGCCATGGTTGTCGCTCAAACGACAAACGATATCCACCTGACCATAACCGGGGTCGGTTCCGCAGACAAGACGTGCCGCTGCAGTTATAAGACGACCATTGCTTGCAGTTGTTATACCGGGGATACGGTAAGGAGGAATTGTCATAGAACCTTTACTTGTGTTATAAAGGTCCTGCTTTACAGGTGTTGGAGCCTGCTTGATATTCGATACCTTTATTTTGTTGCCCTCAATATTTATGTCAGCACCTTTAAGGATGTTACCTACCATTCCTACAGAAAGTTTATCGGCAGCAATCTCGTTTGAAGTTATAAAGAAACCGCCATTGAAAGCCTTTTCCGATGACAAGCCGTTACTGTATGTAACATATACATCATCACTACCCTCAATTTCCACATCATATACACTCATGCCGTCCATATCCACCGGTTCGAAACGCCATTGATTGTCGCCGGCACCGGCACCACCGTCTGTCCAAGTGGTAACGAAAGGCACTCCGCTCACTTTGAAATTTTCACCGCCATTAGTGCAGTTGATCGCCTCGGTAAAATAGTAGTAACGATACTCGCCCACGTCTACTGTGCTACCTACGGTAAGTTCGTTATAAGAACCAACCACAGAGCCCGCATAACTTGCACCGGCAATAAGGGGATTACCGTCACCGTTCTTTATAGCCAACTTGCTGTTGTCCTTTACTGTAACATGCCAAATACCGTTATTGGTATTTACCATTGAGTTGGACTGCAATGTAAAGCGCATGCTGTTGCCTGTGAGCGTGGCATCGTTATACAGATGTTCGTAACGCGATGCATCCTTGCCCACAATATGATAATATCCTGTCTGCACATCCTTTGCCACAGGCACTTCAACCTCCTTGCCATTAAGGAAGTCCTCCATATCATTTACTATATCGGCACACTCTTCGCCCGCTACAGAGCCTATGAAGCGACCAAGCAAAGCATTGAGCACAGTAAGTTTCTCGCTGTTGTTCTTGTACTCCTCCTTGAGAATCTGTATCTTCTCGAACTGATGTATACCCTCGATAAGACGCTCGAAGCGAACGCTTGAACGGTTGCCGGGATAGTAGCAATAAGTATCGCCCGAACCGAACTTGCGGAAACGGCTGTCGGTGAGTGGGTGCTCATCCCAGTTGCACCATGCCCAATGCAGATAACCGTCGAGGTTCATCTTTGCCGCATAGATTGGAAGATAAGCAGCCTCTGCCGGCAAAGAGTTTGAGTAGATATTTGGCTCGCTGTTTGCACAGCTAGTATAGAATGTTGTTACCCAGCCTTTCGCCTTGCGGTTCTCCAATTGTTGTGTTGTAAACTGGTGTTCCTGACCTAGCTGCGCGCAGAGGTCGCGATATGTTCCACAGAGTGATGAGTGATAGTTTCCGGCAAGCGCACAGTTAAATCCAAGAGCATTTGCTATGTTATAGGCATTCTGCAAATCGGTCTCTCCACGCTCGTCCATCGCGATGTTAGTCTTCTCGAACCAATTCTTCTGCTGCAAGTGTGCCTTGAAAGCAGTAAGGAAACTTGTCCACAATTCGCGGTACTCGGCTGTACCTGTTGTTGTCGACAGATTCTTGTAACTGCCTGAAGCCTCATCGTAATAACGGAAGCTCATATCCCATGGAACCATGCTGAAGCAATTGATTTGCTTATCAATGCCATACTCGGCACAAAGCTCTACATATTTGTCGAAGACTGTATAGTCATAAGCCCAAGTACCATCACTCTTCTTGGTTGTCTGCACCATCGGGTCGAAGAGGTCGTGTGTCTGCTCACCCCATGGCTCATAGAACAATATGGCAGTAACGGTGCGCTGGCCTGCACGACCGAGTGCCTGCAAATAAGGACGCAAAGCCTCGTAATGTCCCTCGCTCCAACGCTCAACGCCATAATAACGGCTGATAGCATAAGGCTGCTGCCAGAAGTCGAGGTGGAATTTCTGCTCTGCAACGGTTGGCAAAGAGTGAGAGTCTACTATCACATTCAACGTAAGACTCTTTACAACATCTCCACCCTTATTTACAATTTCAAGCGCGGTTGTATATTCACCGGCCTCGACATTGCGAGGAATTTCCAAAGTACACCATACTGGACGTGTTTCCATTGCAGGAACAGCGTGAGGCTTGTCCTGGTCTATTACATCGGCAACAAGCCATTGTGGAAGAGTCATCGGGTGATTACCACAAGCCACATAGTCATCGGTAATTACATAGTTCACAAAGCGTGCATCGCCTGCATTGATACCTGTAGCTTCACCACCCTTTTTCCACTCTGTCATACGTACAGAGAGGGTATCCTGATTGGTTTTACTGAACAATACAGCCTGAATATTTGCGCGTTCACCCTTCCAGGCACGCACTGTAGCAACATCCTTTTGAGCAATCTGCGGAACCTCGTGCAGTTTATAGTGAACGTCGCGCGAAGCCCATGAAGCGTTCAAGCCATCGGGGATAACATTCCATGCCGAAGCATCGGGAGTTGTACCTACGCGAGGCTCTTTGTACTCATCAATTGGGTATGATTGCTGTTCGTCCTCAGAGGCAACACCTGTAATCTTGAGCATCACGTCGATGATGAATGCACCGTCGCTTATAAAATTGGCATAACTTCCTGTGGGATCAATGCTGTTCCACTGTACTGCATAACGCATACGATATGTTGAACCTTCCTCAAGACCTTCGGGTACGCGGAACGAACCCGGAGCAAGCACATTACCACTGCTCTGATAAAGACCGGCACTGTTCCAACCTGTGTCACCATTACCGTTATGGCTATAGAGCGACCAGCACATGAGTTCATTGCCATCACCCTTGATGTAAGGGCCTTCGCCTGTGATATTTACATCGAACTTCTTGTTGTTGTTCCAATCGACATAGACATAACCGTGCATCCATTCGCCGCTTATGGTGATGAGCGGAGTGACAGTCTCACCGCTCTTTACATTGAACACAGTGGATGTCTTGTCGAAATAGGCAGCGCATCGGGGTGCAGTTGCGATATTGTCGAGCACCTGCTGGTCGCCACTAACATTCGCAATACCCACAGCCTTAGGATAATGAGCCGCATGGGTTACATTGACATTTGCCCCATGGACAACATAATAGTCCTGCTGTGCCTTTGCTGTAAAGCATGCCAACAGAACAAAAAAGACGGATAAATAAAATTTAAGTTTCATAAAATATGATTTGATTATATACAATATTCCATTGATACAAAAACTTTACAAAGCAAAAAAAAAAAACGGTTTTTGCAAAATTATAATATAAAAAATGTGGAGATCGCCCTAGACAATCTCCACAACAAATCCATACCGTGAACAACCACGGCTATATCAGAAACAAGCCTTGCACTCTATCACCAACCTCTTACCGCTTACAGGATGGTCAAAAGTCAACGACGAGGCATGCAACATAAGCCTGTCGCCGTTTGTTCCATAAAGAGCATCTCCCACAATAGGACAATCAAGACCTTGTGGGCTTGCAGCATGCACACGTAACTGATGAGTACGCCCCGTTACAGGATTAAAGCGCACCAAAGAGCACTGCTTGCCCTTATATTGTATAATTTCAAGCATGTTGTAATTTGTTACAGCCAGTTTTCCGTTCTTATGGTCCACAATCTGACATGGACGGTTCTCGTAGTCGGAAGCAAGCGGAAGGTCTATGGTACCTTCGCTATTCACCGGCACTCCCTCCAGAATGGCTGTATATTCCTTAACTACAGTACGTTTCAGGAACTGGTTCTGCAAACTCTTGTACACTTCAACACTTTTTGCAACAATGAGCAGACCCGATGTTGACATGTCGAGACGGTGCACCACAAAAATGTCGTTTCGATGCAGATACTCTTCGCGAATCCATTGTTCCACAGACATACCGCCCACAATACCAGGCACAGAGAGAATTCCAGCAGGTTTATTTACGACAAGCAGATGTTCATCTTCATAAACAATCTCAACATTGCTTATATCACCACCTTTTTCAAGGGCAGAATCCTCGACGTCGAGTCCCTGAAGCATATATTGCAAAATAGGTTCGCACTTGCTCTTGCATGCTCCATAGTAACAGCCATCGCGACGCACCTCTCCACGTTCAGGACACCTTCCAACCCAGAACTCACCCATTGCAAGCGGTTTCAAAGAATTGGCATAGGCATACTGCAACAGTTTGGGAGCAGCACACTCCCCTGCTCCTGCAGGTGGCAATACCGACAATTTCTCGTCGAAGATTTCAAGAAGGCTTTTGCTTTCTCCTTTGGCATTCAACACCTTGAACTGTCCAAAAAGCCACTTCTGCAAAGCCGCCGAACGTTCGGCACGCTCTGCCCCCAAGGTCTCTATAAGTTCTGTAAACAGAGCCACAGCACTCTCTTTCTCTGCAATCTTGGCATCCCATGCCGCACGCGTACGCTTGAGCTCGGCTTTTTCGAACTGACTCTGTCTGACCATCTGCGCTTCATCCTCCTGGGACAAAAAACCAGCTTCGCGTCTTCTCTTGCGTTCTTCCTTATTTGCTTTAAACAGAGCCGACATCTCTGCAACAGCATTTTTGGCTTTTTCCCTTTCGGTTTCCAGAGCCTTTACGGCAGAGATATAATCATCACTCTCCTCTATTTTGCTTATTTTGGCATTTATAGCCGAAATACACGCCTCTTCCTGTTTGAAATAACCGTCGGGTTGCTGCATGTCATATACGGGCGGAACAAATCCTTCGTATGTATTCTTTCCTGTCAACAATCCCGAGAACGCCATAAGATAGCCAATCTCACCCGAAGGGGCCTGAACCACAAGCACACCATACATCTTACCCATAAAAGATTCGGCAAAAACGTAAGGGTCCTTTGTCAGGCAGATACGGAGTTCTCTTTCTGCCACCACACACAACTGATGAGGCAGATAATGGAACGGGTTGTTGAAACGCTCGGGCAACTCCACCCCTCTTAAATCATATTTGAATTTATGGAACATAGTTGTCAATTACGTATCATTACATCTTTATCCTTGTCGAATCCGCCATCGAATTCATTGTTTTCAATGGTTACTCCCACAACCTTTTCAAGCAGAAAACGGTAACGGTTCCAGTGGAAAGGCTTGAAATCGTTGTTCTGTATTATTCTGTTGTTGCGGAACACAAGTCCGTCGAGCGATTTCGCATACACGATAGGCGCATCGAATGTCTCGAATGTATTGTTCTCTATCACAACACCCTTTCCGTTTCCGCCATGGAAATATTTTGTCTGCGACGCAAGGTCGGGTATTTCGGGATAGATTGATATTATACCGTTTGTAAACTGGAACATACTTGTAAGAGCATTCACAAAACGGTTGTTACGGATTACGACATCGCGACAGGCACCGGTTTCGAACCATCCGTTGCAATCACCGCATAGCAATATTGCAGTACCCGATGTGTGGTCGAACAGGTTGTTCTCAACAACAGTGCTCTTGGGTGTACTGAACAATGCACCACGAGCGCGGTTGTTACGTATGGTGTTACCGCTGAAAAGCACCTCGGGAGTCCATTCCAGATTCTCAATACCGTACTTGCCGTTGGCAATATCGGCAGGAAGCGGTTTCTCGAACTTTATCCTGAACTCTTTGCAACCGGCAAGCTGTTCCTTGTCGTAAGGAGTAATTTCAACGACACGGTTGCCTTCGGTGATTTCCATAACGTCGGAACGTACAAACTGCACACTGTCGCCTGCTCCGCCCCAATAGAAGCCGTATGCCTGACCATGCATGTATCTGCCCACCAGGGTATTGTCGTCAAGACGCTGCACCACACGCAGATATGTACCGTGAACATTGATGGCATCGTCCATCATACCCTCGTAAAGTCCGTTAAGCGACTCTATCTTGCCCTTGCATCCCGAGAAGTGGGTTGCATCGGCCTGTGTGGTAAAATATCTGTCATCACCCAACAAAACCTTGAAGCCGTCGAGTGTTATATTCTCACTCATCTGAGCAAGCAGACCCATACCCTCGGCATAGTATACTCTTGTGTGTTTAAGGACTGTATTTTTGCACTCCGAAACGAATATACCCGGAGTGGGACGGGCGTAAGAACGCATTGCTATGACTGTTCCGGGGAGCAGACGGGCATCGCGCCAAGGAGCACGGATGACACGGGGAGAGACCTCCTCCACACTCTGTGTACCCACCCAAATATCACTTGTAGTGTAAATTATATGCTTGGTAGTGCCGTCGAATGCGATACCCCAACCGGGATTGATTTCCCAATTGCTGCCATATACAATCAGACGACCGTTATCTATCCTGTAATTTACGTATGGTGCAATTCTGTAGGTTATATATCCGTTCTCGGCATCATTCTCCAGAACCTCTACCTGTGTAATCTGCGGAACACGTGTATCCACGGCAATGAAATCCAGTTTACAGTTCTCACAGCCCACCATGGCAATAGGCAACATTCTGCCATTCATCATAAATTCGGCATGACGCGCATCCATACCTTTATCTTTTCCCTTGAGTGTGAGATTCTTTACGCCTTCAAGTACAACAGCAACTCTCTTTGGATTGTCCTGATCGTGGTTGGAGATATAATACTCACGGACATTGGCACTGTCGGGATAAAAATCGTATTCACCACCTTCAAACAGAAGGACTGCCGGTTTGCCGGCACGCTCCGTCTTGATGGTTTCAATAGCCTTGGCAATCTCCTCGGTCATATCCTCTCCCGTTCCTGGAACTATTCCAAAATCCGATGCGTTATAGACTTTTTCGCAATTGCACGATGCCAACAAAAAAGAGAAAGACGCAAAAACTGCAAATGAAAGTTTTTTCATAGAATATCGGTTTATTTTTCGCGAAGATACACAAAAATAACATTTAAATACCTACCTTTACAAAAAATATCACGAACACATACATGAAACCACGTTTTTTCAGAATCATTCTGCTTGCGACACTATTGTTTTCCATCAACAATATCGAAGCGAAAGAACCATATAAGAATGCAGTAAAGCTCACCTTCCTTTCGTGGACAAGCGGAAGTACCAAAATCTCATATGAGCGTGCCTTTCCCGACATAAAACAGAGTGCCGAAATATGCGGCAGCGTCATCGGCGCCGGATACGACAAGTATCATAACGACCCTTTGGGTTTCACCGTGCGATACGGACACAAGTTCTTCATGGGCAAATACAATCCCGAAAAGCCTTTGATTGGTTTCTATCTGCGTCCCGAAGCTATCTATTCACACTACAACTACACACATTCCGAAACCGGACTGCGTACACCGGCACGAATGGGCTCAATTCTGGGCACATTCGGCTATCAGTATTGCTACAGACGCTTTATAGCCGATGCCTGGGTGGGTGCAGGATACGCATTCGGTACACCGGCCGAAACCGGCTACCACCACGGTTTCCAACTATGGAACTGGTTCAACACAAGAAACGACAATATAGCCTTGAGTTTCAGCATACGTCTTGGCTTTATCTGGTAAAAAAAAGCAGAAAAAAGAGGTTTTGCCTTACAAATCAACAGCAAAAGTGCTAAAATATCAGCGCAAAATTTATTTATTCACACGTTTTTACTATCTTTGCGTTTCGACGCGAGCAAATTACGCGCCACAAAAATCAGAATAAAAAAATTACAACATAATGGGTTTTAACGAATTTATAAGCAAACTTTTCGGCAACAAAGCAAGCCGAGACATGCGTGAGATTCAGCCATGGGTAGAAAAAGTAAAGGCTGTATATCCCACTATCGCAGCAATGAGCAACGACGAACTGCGTGCTGCAACACAAGCTCTCAAAAGCAAGATTCAGAATACTGTAACTACAGAACGTGCAAGAATTGCAGAACTCAAGGCTAGTATCGAGAACACAGAACTCGAGAAAAGAGAGGCAGTCTTCAACCAGATTGACAAATTGGAGAAAGAGGTTCTCGAAAAGCTCGACAAAGCACTCGATGAGGCACTTCCCGAGGCATTTGCCATTGTAAAGGACAGTGCACGCCGTTTTGCCGAGAATGAAGAAGTTGTTGTAACTGCAACCGATGCCGACCGCAACTTTGCCGCGAGATTCGATTTTGTAACAATCGATGGCGACAAGGCTATCTACCGCAATCACTGGCAGGCAGGCGGTAACGACACTGTCTGGAACATGGTACACTACGATGTACAGTTGTTCGGTGGTGTTGTACTCCATAAAGGAAAGATTGCCGAGATGGCAACCGGTGAGGGTAAGACACTTGTAGCTACTCTCCCCGTATTCCTCAACGCCTTGACAGGCAACGGTGTCCACGTGGTTACCGTGAACGACTACCTTGCAAAGCGCGACTCTGAGTGGATGGGACCTCTTTACATGTTCCATGGTCTTACAGTGGATTGCATCGATAAGCACCAGCCTAATTCCGACGCACGTCGCAGAGCTTACCTTGCCGACATCACCTTCGGTACAAACAACGAGTTCGGCTTCGACTACCTGCGCGACAACATGGCTACACAGCCCGACGACCTTGTACAGCGCCAGCACAACTATGCGATTGTGGACGAGGTGGACTCCGTACTCATCGACGACGCACGTACACCGCTTATCATTTCAGGACCTGTTCCCCGTAACGAGGACCAGATGTTCGAGGAGTACCGCCCGTTGGTTGAGCGTCTGGTTGAGGCGCAGAAGAAACTTGCGACACAGTTCCTTGCAGAAGCAAGAACAAAGATATATTCAGACGACAAGGATGTGGTTACCGATGGTTATCTGTCGTTGTTCCGCAGCCACAAGGCATTGCCAAAGAACAAGGCTCTTATCAAGTTGTTGAGCGAGCCCGGAGTAAAGACAGGCTTGCTCAAGACAGAAGAGTTCTACATGGAGCAGAACAACCGTCGCATGCCCGAAGCAACAGAGCCACTATACTTTGTCATCGACGAGAAGCACAACAGCGTTGACCTCACCGACAAGGGTATTGAACTTATTACAGGAAATGCTTCGGACCAGAACCTCTTTGTATTGCCCGACATTGCATCGGAGCTATCAATGCTCGAGAACAACGATACTCTCACAAACGAAGAGAAGATTGCAAAGAAAGAGGAGATGCTCACAAACTACGCAATCAAGTCGGAGCGCGTACACACCATCAACCAGTTGCTCAAGGCATACACAATGTTCGACCGCGACGTTGAATACGTGGTAACCGAAGACGGACAGGTAAAGATCGTGGACGAACAGACTGGCCGTATCATGGAAGGTCGCCGTTATTCCGACGGTCTACACCAGGCTATCGAGGCTAAAGAGCGCGTAAAGGTTGAGGCTGCTTCACAGACATTCGCAACAATCACATTGCAGAACTACTTCCGTATGTATCACAAGCTTGCCGGTATGACCGGTACAGCCGAGACCGAAGCAGGCGAATTCTGGGATATCTACAAACTCGATGTTGTCGTAATCCCGACCAACCGTCCAATCGCACGTAACGACATGAACGACCGCATATACAAGACAAAGCGAGAGAAGTACAATGCCGTTATCGAAGAGATTGCAAGCCTTGTCCAACAGGGACGTCCGGTGCTTGTGGGTACAACATCGGTTGAGATTTCAGAACTTTTGAGCCGTCTGCTCACATTGCGCAAGATATCTCACAACGTGCTTAACGCCAAATTGCACCAGAAGGAGGCGGACATTGTAGCAAAGGCAGGTCTTTCAGGAACAGTAACCATTGCCACCAACATGGCAGGTCGTGGTACCGACATCAAGTTGAGCGACGAGGTAAAAGCTGCCGGCGGTCTTGCAATCATCGGTACAGAGCGTCACGAATCGCGCCGTGTCGACCGTCAGCTACGAGGACGTGCCGGTCGTCAGGGAGACCCGGGTTCTTCGGTATTCTTTGTATCACTCGAAGACAACCTTATGCGTCTGTTCGGTTCAGAGCGTATCGCAAAGGTTCTCGACAACAAATACATGGGATTCAAGGAGGGCGATGTAATTGAGCACCCGATGATTTCAAAATCAATAGAACGTGCACAGAAAAAGGTTGAAGAGAACAACTTCGGTATCCGTAAACGCTTGCTCGAATACGACGACGTGATGAACAAGCAGCGTACAGTAATCTATACCAAACGTCGCCACGCACTCATTGGAGAGCGCATCGGCATGGATATCGTGAATATGATTTGGGACCGTTGCTGCCATATCGTTGAAAACTTCGTATACGAAGATGCAAAGATGGAAATGCTCCGCCTGCTTGCAACAGAGATGCCTATAGAGAATGCCGACCTTTTCAACAAGATGGACGCAGAAGAAAAGGCTGAAAAATGTTTCGATGCGGCAATGGAGAACTTCAAACAGAAGACCGACCGCATGGCACAGGTAGCATTGCCGTTCATTGACTTTGTATACAAGGAGCATCCCGACATGCGCGAAAAGCACATCTATGTCCCCATAACAGACGGACGTCACGTATATCAGATACCGGTTCCGCTCCAGGCTGCGTATGACACTCGCGGCAAGGAGGTTATAAAGAGCTTTGAAAAAGCAATACTGCTCCACACTATCGACAACGCATGGAAAGAGAACCTCCGCGACCTCGACGAGCTGAAGCACTCTGTACAGAACGCAAGCTACGAGCAGAAAGACCCGCTTTTGATATTCAAGCTCGAATCGGTTACACTGTTCGACAAGATGGTCAACAAGATTAATGACCAGACCGTATCGATACTTATGCGCGGACAGATTCCCGTACAGGAGAACAGCAATGTAAGAGTTGCTCCCGACCCAAAGCGCAACAAACAGCAACAGCGTTACAGCGAGACAAAAGTCGACCTGAACGATGCCAACCAGCAGGCAGCCGCACAGCGCGACACACGCGAAAATGTGAAACGCGAACCGGTACGTGTTGAAAAGACAGTAGGTCGCAACGACCCATGCCCATGCGGTAGCGGCAAGAAATTCAAGAACTGCCACGGTAGAAACCTTTAAAAAAGAAGCAATATGTCTTTAAGCAGAGTATCACACGACAGACTGCAGGATGCCATCATAAAGATGACAAAGGAATTCATCACTGCAGAAGAAACCAAGGTCACCGACTTTCATATATATGTAGATGGTAGCAAGGGCGACGTAACAGCCATGGATGACGACGACAATACCCTCGCGCGCGTACATATATTAGAATGGGAAGGTGAACACAACGAAGAAGTCTATGAAAAAGAGCTCCGCACACTGCTTGCCGAAATGCACGGAAACGGTCAGTTCGACAGCCTTAACATAGCAAAGCCCTACTCCTTCGTGCTTACCGACGACGACCACCAGTCCATTGTCGATTTGCTCATAGTGGATGATGACACTATCATCCTGAGCGAAGATCTGCTCAAAGGCTTTAACGAAGAGATGGACGATTTTCTAAAGAAATTGCTCGAAGAGTAATTTCTTGAGGAAAGTATCGGCTCGTGCAGAACATACAAACATCCCCAGAGCATCTATTCCGATGTTTTGGGGATGTTTCATTATCCTTTTTAGCAACAGTTCTTTTCATAAACACACAAGCGGGATGCTTCAAATCCTAAAAAAAATTAATAAAGAAATTTTTCCATAATTTTTAACGAAAACTTTTTTGTAGCAAAAAGTTTTCATAGTAACTTTGCAGTCGGAATTTAAAATGGTATAGAGGTGAGAGAAGAACACAAGAAAGAGGAAGTACGCGAGTTGATTCTGAAGACCGCATTGGAGCAGTTTACCAAATGTGGCATCAAGGATGTAAAGATGGACGACATTGCCTCAACCCTCTCTATCTCCAAGCGCACCATATACGAACTCTACAACGACAAGGAACAATTGCTGTTCGAAGCCTTGAAACTTCACAACGAGAAGATTGTAAATGAAGGCAAACTTATTGTTCGACAAGCTTCACATACTCTCGAGATAATACTGAAGCTCTACGACAAATATGTTGATATCATTAGCAGCATCAACAAGAAGTTCTTCACCGACCTTAAGAAATATCCCGAAATCTGCAAAAGCAAGAAACACGACGAAGAGCAGAACGACAAGAAATTCCTTGCATGGATAGATATGGGACGTAAGCAGGGACTCTTCCGCGAAGATGCCAACCTGGAGATTTTTTCATATATCCTCCGTCAGAACCTTGAAACCATCTTTACGGTAAACATGGATGAGAAAGGGAACGAATTGAGCAAATTCACACCGCACGAACTTGGACGCACGCTCATCATCTTCTATCTGCGAGGAATATCGACTCCAAAAGGACAAGAGATTATCGAAGAATACTTAAAGGAAAATAATAAAATAAATATAAGTTATAATTATGAATCTTAAAATGCGATTAAAGACAGTGGTTGCAATACTGGCAGTAATGACACTGACAGTAAATGCACAAGAGACCACCCCTACAATGCATCTGACGCTCGACAAAGCCATCGAGCTTGCATTGAGCGAGAACCCAACCATCAAGATTGCTGAAAAGGAGATTGAGTTGAAGGAAATTTCCAAAAGCGAGGCTTGGCAGAATCTTCTCCCCACAGTAACTCTGGACGGTGCAATCCAGTATAACGCTTTAGTTTCATCCATGAAGATGGATATGGGCGGACAGACTATGGAAATTAAGATGGGTAAAGACGACTCGAACACTTGGAATGCAGCATTGCAGGTGGCAATCCCCATCTATGCTCCGGCAGTTTACGAGACAATGAAACTGAGCAACAGCGATGTGCAGCTTGCCGTTGAAAAGAGCCGCGGCTCAAAGATTGATATGATCAATCAGGTAACAAAGGCCTACTATCAGTTGCTGCTTGCACAGGACTCATACAATGTATTGAACGAGAACTTCAGACTTGCCGAAGCTAACTTCGACATTGTAAACAAGATGTTCGAGCAGGGACTTGTAAGCGAGTACGACAAAATCAGCGCAGAGGTACAGAAGAACAACGCATGGCCATCGGTTGTAAGCGGTAAGAATGCCGTTGAACTTGCACGACTTCAGTTGAAGGTACTCATGGGCATAACAGCCGACATCATACTTGTTGTAGACGATAACCTTGCAAACTACGAGAGCGAGATGGCAAGCGTTGCTGACACTGAGATCAACCTTGAGAACAACTCTTCGCTTCGTCAGATTGATATGCAGACAGGCATGATAAGCAACCAGCGCCGTCTGCTCAAGACATCGTTCATCCCGACAATCGCACTTGTAGGAAGCTACCAGTACCAGTCTATTTCAAATACAAACTGGAATATCGCAAAATACAACTGGAGCGATGCGGCATCAATCACTCTATCGGTGAGCATCCCCATCTTCAAGGCAAAGAACTTCTCTAGCCTCAAGAGCAATCAGGTGCAGTTGTTCCAGCTTGCCGAGACCAGAACAAACACTGAGCGCATGCTCAAGATGCAGGCACAGAGTTTTATTGACAACATGACAACAAGTTCAGAGCAGTTGTCAAGCAACAAGGAGGCTGTACGTCTTGCAGAGAAGGGTGTTGAAATCAGCCAGAAACGTTACGACATCGGTAACGGAACAATCCTTGAACTCACTAACTCACAGGTGCAGCTCACAAACACAAGACTCTCATACAACAATACCATATATGACTATTTGGTTGCAAAATCAGAGTTGAACAAAGTATTAGGAAAAGAATAATAAAAACATACATCCATGAAAAAGAATCTGACATTTATTGCTTTAATTGCTACAGCACTCATCAGTTCATGTGGCAGTTCAGAGAAGACAGAAGATGCAGCAAACGCATTGCAGGAGGCTAAGCCAAAGGTAAAGATCGAGAAAGTGGTTACCGAAGAGGTGGCACAGCTCGAAGAGTACGCTACAACAGTTGAGGCTGAGGTAAAGAACAATATCATCCCCAACTCACCTTTGCGAATTGCAAAAATCCTTGTTGAGGTTGGCGACCACGTAACCAAAGGTCAGCAGCTTGTTCAGCTGGATGCAAGCAGCCTCGACCAGCTCAAGTTGCAGTACGACAACCAGCTCACAAACTTCAAGCGCATCGAAGAGCTTTACAAGATTGGCGGTACATCAAAGTCGGACTACGACAACATGAAGATGCAGCTCGACGTTACAAAGAAGAACCTCGACAACCGTCTTGAAAACACAATCCTTGTAAGCCCTATCGACGGTGTTGTATCGGCACGTAACTACGACAACGGCGACATGTACGGCGGTCAGCCCATCCTTGTTGTCGAGCAGATTACCCCTGTAAAGATGAAGATAAACATCAGCGAGCAGCTCTTTGCAAAGACAAACAAGAAGCTCGACGTAACTCTCAAGTTCAACACATACGGCAACGAGGAGTTCAAGGGAAATATCGACATAATCTATCCTACAATCAACGCAACCACACACACATTCCCTGTTGAAATAAAGGTTGAGAACAACAACAAGAAGATACGTCCGGGTATGTACGGCAAGGCTGTTGTGAACTTCGGTACAGTAAAACACGTAGTTGTACCCGATGTGGCAGTCAAGAAGCAGAGCGGAAGCGGCGACTTCTATGTCTACACATACGAGGACGGTAAAGTTAAGCACAACAAGGTAGAGCTTGGTCGCAGAATGGACAACCGCTATGAGCTAATTTCAGGCATTGAGACAGGTTCATTGGTTGTTGTTGCAGGTATCGACAACCTTGCTGACGGAGTTGAGGTAGAAGTAGTAAAATAAGAAACACTAAAAAAAGAATAATATGAGTGTATATGAAAGTGCTGTAAAAAGGCCTATTATGACCGCCTTATGTTTTATCGCGGTTGTAATATTCGGTATCTTCTCTTATACGAAGCTGCCAATAGACCTTATGCCGGACATTGAGACAAACACCATAATGGTAATCACCAGCTATGCCGGCGCAAGTTCTTCCGATATTGAGAACAACGTGTCACGTCCGCTTGAAAACACCCTGAACTCAGTGGAACACCTCAAGCACATTACATCAAAGTCGCGCGAGAACATATCATTGATAACACTTCAGTTTGAATATGGTTACGATATCGACGACCTTACAAACGACGTACGCGACAAACTGAATATGGTAACATCTGCACTACCCGATGATGCTGGTAACCCCATCATATTCAAGTTCTCGTCTGATATGATGCCTATCATGATGCTCTCGGTAAAGGCAAAGGAGAGTCTGCCGGCTCTTTATAAGATTCTCGACGAGAACATTGCCAATCCGCTTGCACGTATCGACGGTGTAGGTACAGTATCAATCGCCGGTGCTCCAAAACGCGAAATCAACGTATATATGAACCCTGACAAGATGGAGGCATACAACATAACCATCGAAACAGTAAGTTCAAAGATTGGAGCAGAGAACCGCAACGTACCCGGTGGTAACTTTGACATCGGTAACAACACATATCCTTTGCGTGTAGAGGGTGAGTTCACTTCACCACAGGAGATGCAGAACATTGTTGTAGGTTCATACAATGGTGCAAATATCTACCTTAAGGATGTTGCACGCATTGTCGACGGAACCGAGGAGCGTGCCCAGAAGGCATATACCGACGGACAGCAGGGTGCTATGATCATTATCCAGAAGCAGTCAGGCGGTAACTCGGTGAACATCGCCAACGCAGTGCGCGAGAAATTGCCAGAGCTGCAGAAACGCCTTCCTTCGGACATCGAGATTGGCTTGATCAGCGATACATCCGACAACATCAAACAGACTATCAGTGCCTTGGGTGAGACCATAGGTTACGCACTTCTGTTCGTGATGCTCATTGTATTCATCTTCCTTGGACGTTGGAGAGCAACAGTGATTATCGGTATCACCATTCCGTTCTCACTTATTGCATCGTTCATATATCTGCTTATTTCAGACGGTTCAATCAACGTTATTTCATTGTCGTGCTTGAGTATTGCAATCGGTAACGTTGTGGACGACGCCATTGTGGTACTTGAGAACGTAACCACACACATTGAACGTGGTTCTAACCCCAAGAGTGCTGCAGTACATGGTACCAACGAGGTTGCCGTATCAGTAATTGCATCTACACTCACAATGCTTGCCGTATTCTTCCCACTTACAATGATTAACGGTATGGCAGGTGTATTGTTCAAGCAGTTGGGTTGGATGATGTGTATCATCATGGTTGTATCAACAACTGCGGCATTGACACTTATCCCTATGATGTGTTCACGCATGCTGAAACTACAGAAGAAACAGAGCAAGTTCTTCAAGCTGTTCTACACCCCGATAGGCAAGGGACTTGACAAACTCGACAACTGGTATGCAAAGCGCATCAACTGGGCAGTACGTCATCGTTGGACAGTGTTGGCTATCTGTTTTGGTATCTTCTTTGCAAGTTTGCTTACATTCCCCAGAATAAAGAGCGAATTCTTCCCTTCACAGGACAGCGGTTCAGCCACAGCCACACTTGAATTGCCTATTGGCACACGCGTGGAAAAAGCAGAAGAGGTTGCTATGAAACTGACCGAGAAATGGACTGAACGCTATAAGGAAGAATTGGTTGTCTGCAACTTCCGCGTAGGTCAGGCCGATGACGAAAACGTTTTTGCATCGATGAGCGACAACGGTTCACACATTATCAGCTTCAACATACGCTTTGTTCCAAGTACAGACCGTGAGAAGAAACTGAACGTAATCTGCGACGAAATGCGTGCCGACATAAGAGAGTTGCCCGAAATTGCACGTAGCCGAGTAACCCTTGGCGGAAACGGTGGTTTGGGTGGCGAGAGCAAGGCTTCGTTCGAAATCTACGGACACGACTTCAGCATCACCGACAAACTTGCACAGGAACTTAAGGGAAGACTCAGCAACAACACAGAGCTTATCTCACAGATAAATATCAGCCGTAGCGACTACCAGCCTGAATATCAGGTTGAATTCGACCGCGAGAAGTTGGCTATGCACGGTCTGAACCTGAGCACAGCGGCCACATTCATGCGCAACAGATACAATGGTGCTTTGGCAACATACTTCCGTGAGGATGGTGACGAGTACGACGTAAAGGTACGTTATGAGCCCGACTACCGTACAAGCATCGCCGACATAGAGAACATTGTACTCTATTCAAGCACCGGTGCTCCTGTACGTCTCAAAGAGGTTGGACGCGTTGTACAGCGCGAGACTCCTCCTACAATCGAGCGCAAGGACCGTTCACGTATCGTTACCGTTGACGCCGTTATGGCAGCAGGTGCCGCACTCAGCGACGGTGTAGCCTTTGCACTTAAAGAAATCGACCAGATGGAGATACCTGCAGGCTATTCTATACAGATTGCCGGTTCATACGAAGACCAGATGGAATCGAATGCCGACATGGGTGTATTGGCAATACTGATTATCGTACTTGTATTCATCGTGATGGCAGCACAGTTCGAGTCGCTCACCTATCCGTTCATCATCATGTTCTCTGTACCGTTTGCTCTCAGCGGTGTGTTGTTGGCACTCTACATCACCGGTACAACAATGAACATCATGTCAATACTTGGTGCAATCATGCTTATCGGTATTGTGGTTAAGAACGGTATCGTGCTCATCGACTACACCATGTTGCTCCGCGACCGCGGATTGGGTATCATCCCAGCCACAGTACGTGCAGCACGTAGCCGTCTGCGTCCTATCCTTATGACAACCCTTACCACAATCCTTGGTATGGTACCATTGGCAGTGAGCCAGGGTGTCGGTGCCGAGATGTGGCGTCCATTGGGTATTGCAGTTATCGGTGGTCTGACAGTATCTACCGTGATGACACTTACATATACCCCGGTTATGTACTGCATATTCGGTAAGAACGGTATCAAGCGCCGTCGCAAGCAGCTCAGGAAGCAGCGCGAGCTTGAGGCTTACTGGAACGAGCACAAGAACGAAGAGATGCTAATCAACGCAAAGAAGTAAAAACAAAGAACGCATATATATTATGAAAGGAGTATTTATAGCTTTTGACCAAGCACACAAAGAGTCGGTGCTTTCAGCACTCGACCGTTTGAATTGCCGTGGTTTCTCATTCATAGAACAGATGCAAGGACGTGGCAGCAACACCGGTGAACCTCACTACGGAACACACGCATGGGCATCAATGAATTCAGGCATAATCACAATGGTCGACGACAAAATCGTTGATTCCTTGCTGGCAGCATTGAAAAAGATTGATGAGAATGCCCAGATGTTGGGACTCAGAGCCTTCGTTTGGGATATCGAAAAATATTATTGATTTGCATAGACACAAAAAAAACTCGCAAGGTATTTGAAACCTTGCGAGTTTTTTTATTCCACATCGTCCAATCTGTCTTCCCAAAGATATTTCTTTGTTTCCCGTGCAATTATTCCCGAGAGGAATATCAGCGATATAATATTGGGGATTGCCATCAGCGCATTCGCTATATCGGCAAGGTTCCACACAACAGCCAGATTCACAACAGCACCCACGAACACAGCCACAATGAATATACCCCTGTAAACGAGCATCCATTTTTTACCTTTTAGATACTCCATGGCTCTCTCGCCATAATAGCACCAGCCGAGTATTGTAGAGAAAGCAAAAGTAATGATACCGAAGGTAAGCAAAGGAGCACCTATATAAGGAATCTTGTCAAAAGCCTCCTTGCTGAGTATAGCACCGTCGCTATATGTTATATCGGGATATGCAAGAATACTCGACACGAGCACCAGACCGGTGAGAGCGCAGATGACTACAGTATCCCAGAATGTACCGGTTGACGACACCAGTGCCTGACGCACCGGATTGCGTGTCTGCGCAGCCGCGGCAACTATCGGAGCCGAACCCATACCGCTCTCATTACTGAAGAGTCCGCGCGCAATACCATAACGCGCAGTCATAATTATTGTACCGCCCACAAAACCACCACCGGCAGCCTTCGGGTCAAAAGCCGATTCAAGAATCAGTTTCAAAGCCTCCCACACAAAAGTCCCGTTAACAAAAAGGATATATACACAGCCCAGGATGTAGAGTATTGCCATCAAGGGCACGAATGTGGTACACACTCTGGCAATACCCTTTACGCCAAAGAGCACCACCAATGCGGCACACAAGGCAATAGCCATTCCCGACCACATATGTGGAATACCATACGATTCGTAACACAACAACGAAATAGCATTACTCTGTACCATGTTGCCTATACCAAAGGAGGCAACCACCGTGAAGATACAGAACAGAACGGCAAGCCATTTCATTCCCATTCCCTTCTCCAGAGCATACATAGGACCACCGAGCATTTTTCCTTCGGACGTACGCTGGCGATATTTTACGGCAAGCAGCGCCTCGGCATACTTTGTTGCTACACCAAGCACACCTGTAAGCCAGCACCAGAACACAGCACCCGGACCACCCAAAGTTATGGCAGTACCCACACCAATGATATTTCCTGTACCGATAGTAGCGGCAAGCGCAGTTGCCAAAGCACCGAACTGGCTCACATCACCCTTTGCACTCTTGTCGGGAGTAACCGACAGGCGGATAGCCTTAAGAAGTTTCCTTTGCGGAAATTTCAGACGGATTGTAAGAAAAAGGTGAGTACCAAGCAGGGCTATGACCATAGGCCACCCCCAAAGCAAATCGCAGAACCATTGTATAAAATCAGTAAGATTCTCTCTCATTTCTCTATATGTTTTGAATTTTAAAAATTAATAAAAACTCACCACCCTTCTTTAGGAAGAGCGGCGATTTGAATATTTTGCATTAGAAGTTTAAAAAATCCTGAGGCAATTATCGTTAGGACGGCGGATGTGCAACAGACGCGCCATCTCTGCCGCAAGAATATTGGCAGGAGTCATCCCCTCCACCACATCATGTTCTATTCCTGCTCCATGAATGATTATCGGGAACATTACCGGAGTACGATACACCTCGTTTGTTAGCGTCAGTGAACTGCCTGCAACCTTCCAGCCCGGCATCAGACGTAGCCACACATCACCCGAGCATGCCTGGTTATATCCGTTCTTCACATATTGGAGTTCCGGGCTCAGCGTACCGCCAAGATGGTATATACTGAATACATCCTCCACACCATCGAGCGACTTGAGGAACTCTATTGAACGCGACACAAGGTCAATCTTGTCGATTTTCATGTTTTCGATAAGAGCATTGTCAAAGTATAGCTGCGAGCCGAATACGCCTTCTATATACTCCCCCTTGCCGAATATGGCACCAAGATATACGTTCAGCAGTGCCTGCACCCTCTCCATGAATATTGTACCCGAAGGCAGACGATATTCCGCACCGTCGTCGCTGCTCACCATAACATATCCAGTTGACGAGAGCGACACCACAACATTCTCCATACCCACAATGCTGTCCACCTGTGCAAAGAGAGCCGACAGAGTACCGTCGAGACGTGCATATATATCCTGCACCTCCATAGGACGGTGTTCCATAGGATTACCATCGATATTTCCCGCATAGAATGTAAGCGACAGACAGTCGGCAATATCATCACCGCCCACAACGCCTTCTTTAAGGAAAGCCATGGCCATCTCGGCAACCTCATCGTTTATACAGGCAGTGGTCTTGTACTGCTTTACCTTGTTCTTGCCATCGAAAGCATAACCGAAAGCCTTTGGAGCATCATCGCCGAAATTATTGTATCTCTCCACGTCGTACAACGGTTTCCACTTTGCCGAACGTCCCTGCACCACCTTGTTCATTGCAGCGGCCCATTCGGGGAACACACCATAATAGCTCGAACTGCTCCAGAAACCTGCCGAATTGTTCTTCCACAGGGCGACATCGGCTGCATGACCGCCGGCTATCACAGCCGCATCCTCATCGGGAGCAATGGAACATACAAAAGCCTTGCCGCGCGAAGCACGCTTCATCTCATCGGTTATGGTTATAGCCTTCAGCCTTGTGGGGGCGTATGGCGAAATAGAATACAATCCCTTGTATTTTTTATCCTCCACACTGCTTACCGCACGCAGAGTACTGCGGTCGAACCAACGCTCACCCACAATACCGTTCACATAAGGATTCGTACCTGTAGCCAACGTAGCCACAGCCGAAGCCCTGTCCACATTCTCAAAAGCATAGTAAGAATTGGGATACACACGTCCCTCGGCAAGCAGACGCTTGAAACCGCCCTCGCCATACAAGCCCGAGAACTCATACAGAAAGTCGGTACGCAACTGGTCGACGACAATATTCAGATATAGTTTGGGAGAGTTTATCCTTTCCTGCGCCCATACCAAAGCCGGCAGACACAGCAAAGCTATCAAAAACGACTTAATTCGCATATATTTTCCTTATAAATCAAGAACAACGAACGCACCATCAAAGCAACAGCGCAGAAATAAACAGGCAACGGATACACCTGCACCCCACATGCAGCCGACACCAAGAAGGCCACCACCATAGCCACCTGCACCCAAGCGACAGACATGGATCTGCGTTTTCTCATGCGACATACATACACAGGCATAAGCACCAAAGCCAAAGGATTCAGCAGAATGAGCAACCAGTTGTTGCCCACCGCCGGGTGCTGTGAGAACAGAGCCATAAAGAGCAACACACAACCGGCCAATCCCTGCATTGACATAATCAACACATCAAAAGCCCAAAAACTCTTTTTCTTGCGTACCTCGCAAAGCATCACCACAAAAGTGGCAAGCAACAGCAACAGAGCCACATTGAACGGCGTAAAATTGCTGTGAACCGCAGGTGAGTCTTCTGTTTCGGGGATTGTCATATTGCGGACGGTCGACAACCGGTCTCTTTCACCATTTTCACCGGTAACATAAGCCTTGCTCAAATTCTCCATGTAATTCATAGGGACGAACTGCAAATCACGGACAGACGCAGGGCGGTCGATATCGGCACCGAGCATCAGATTGATTCCGAAAGCATACCAAGGATGATTTTCGAGCAGAGCATTCAAGGCATCGCGGAAAGTGGCATAGCCGGGAGCGGCATCATACTCCACACCTCCTGTAACACGTTCCACCAAATCGCGAATCTTAGTGGTGCAATTGTTATAGAAATAGTTGTATCGGTACACCCTGTTCTCGGGACGGCAGTTCTCCCTGAGCAATTCAAAAAGTTCATTTTCCTGTTCAGGAGTCAGTTCAAGCACATCACCCACAATAAGCGAACCACGATTCATGTACTCTCTGCAGAACACATCATACGACACAGCGCCGACCATATAATCCGTTTCACCACGGACAAAACGCCAGATGAAATGAGGCGCGTCAAAATCGAAATATCCGTAGTTGAATACAATATCAAGCCCCTTCTCCTCATCACAATATCTCAACCCCGTATGCCCGTAGAGCGAATAAGCCTCATCGCCGGGATAACAGGTCAGGACACTGAACTTTGGAGTGCCTGCCATCATAGACAAAGAGAACAGCAGACCTAAAACAATTATATTTACTCTTTTCATACTTACCAATTCTTTTGCAAAGATACTGCTAACGAGCGAGAAATATGAAGTTTACTTCAATATTTTTCAAAGCGAGTGCGGTAAACCTTGAGCTTTACCCCAAAGATTCCGTAAATGAACAATATTTACAAGGCTTACTTTGATATTTTACCGCTTAGCAGTATCTTTGCAGTCGGAAATAAATACAGCATTTTGAACCTTATAGCAGACATAGGCAACAACAGCGCAAAGTTCTACCTTTTCAACGGAGAACAGATAGTGCTGCATACACGACGGAACGGAGCATCGTACGACGTTGTTTCGGAGTGGAACAACCAGTTCGGCATCAGCCGAATAATTGTCTCCACCGTCATAGACCTCACCGAGGAGCAGAAAGCCGAGTTCCAAGCCGTCGGATGCCCCGTCATATGGTTCAACAACACAACCCCCACCCCGCTGAAGATAGAATACGCCACCCCACACACATTGGGAAGCGACCGCATAGCGGCAGCCGTGGGAGCATGGAGCGAAAAGCCAGGCAACAACATGCTTGTAATAGATGCCGGCAGCGCAATAACCATTGATTTCGTAACCCGTCAGGGTATATACAAAGGCGGCAACATCGCTCCCGGAGTAAAGATGCGCCTTAAGGCATTGCACGAATACACAGGCAGACTGCCCCTCGTTGAAAAAGAGGGAGATACACCGTCCATTGGCTACGACACCGAAACTGCCATCCGAAGCGGTGTAATAACAGGCATTTGCCACGAAATTGACGGCTATATCACCGAAATAAAGGAAAAATATGGCGATGTTTTGGTTTTTTTAACGGGTGGAGACGAAAAAACGCTTAAAAATCGCATAAAAAGTTGTATCTTTGCAGATAAGAATCTTGTCGCCAAAGGCTTGAACAGAATTCTTGAGACTTTATAACCAAACAAGAAATTCAACAGCTCTTTATATGAAGGCTTTTAAACAGATATTTACAATTTTGACAATACTCGTCGCATTTGTCGGAGCAAAAGCCGACAACGGCACAAACTCGCCCTATTCACGCTACGGTTTGGGTATACTCACAAACCAGAGTCTCGGCATCAACCGTCAGATGGGCGGCTTGGGCTATGGTTTGAGAAGCGACAGTTACATAAACATCATCAATCCGGCATCGTTCTCACAAGCCGACACCCTCACAATGCTTTTCGAGGCAGGATTCACACTCCAGGATGTCTACTTCAAAGAGAACGGCAAAGGCACAAACGCGCTCAATGCAAGTTTCGACTACATTGCAATGCAGTTCCGCCTGTGCAAAGGATTGGGAATGTCAATAGGTTTTCTTCCATTCTCAAACGTAGGATACACATTCAGTTCTACAGCGAACGAAGGAACAACAGAAGAGCACACCTACACATATGCCGGAACGGGAGGATTGTACCAGCCTTACATAGGAATTGGTTGGCAGCCGTTCAAAGGATTGTCATTGGGTGCGACAGCCGCATACATCTACGGTGATATAACCCACGAAATCAGTGACAACCTCACCAACAGCGAAGATGACAATTATAAAATCCATTCAGCAAAGCTGAAGAGCTACAAGGTTGATTTCGGTCTGCAGTATTACGCCACAATAGCAAAGAAACACGATTTTGTACTTGGTGCAACATACTCGCTGGGACACAGCATGCACGCCGACGCAAAGACAATCCTGTATCGTGGAAGCGAACAGACCGACACCACAAAAATAACAAACGGCTTCAAGTTGCCCCACACATACGGTGGAGGTTTCACATACTGCTACGACAAGCAATGGAAGTTCGGTGCCGACTACACATTCCAGCAATGGGGAACATCCACATTCTTCGGCGACGACGACATGGGCATCGACCGTTACAAGGTTTCAATAGGTATGGAGTACGCACCGAACAAGCCTTCGAACAAATACCACAAGATGATAAGCTATCGCGGAGGTGTTCACTTTGCACAGCCATACACCGTGGTAAAAGGCAACAACGGATGCAACGAATACGGAATAAGTGCCGGACTCTCGTTGCCTATTATGAACCGCAACAACAAATACAACAGCGCACTGGTGCACGTTTCGGGACAGTACATACACATGTCGCCCATGAGCGCAGGACTCATTGCCGAGAACTACTTCCGACTGAACATCGGTATCACGTTCAACGAAGCATGGTTCATGAAGATGAAAGTAAAATAAACAAAATAGAACAATTAGAGAGATGAAAAAATTATTTTTTGCACTGCTTGTACTTGTAGTATCAAGCGCAAGCGCACAGAACGGAGTTACCAACGAATTCCGTTTCGGACAGGGCGAGGACAGCATCAGATGTCTTGAGGCAATCAGCATCTCAAGCATCAACGTAAAGAACAAGGACTTCAACACAGCTTACGACTCATGGAAAATAGTATTCACAGAGTTCCCCGTAGCACGTGTCGATACCTACACCAACGGTATAAAGATTCTTACCGAGCTTATCAAGAAAGAGAGCGACCCTGTAAAAAAAGAGGAGTACATCAACGAGCTCATGCTTGTATATGACAACCAGATCAAGTATCTCGACAAATTGCAGGCAATCACAAAGACACGTCTTTCAGCCGGCAACATCCTTGGCAAGAAAGCCATGGCATACATCCAGTATCGCAAGGATGCACCCGTAGACACCATCTATAACATGCTTGCAGCATCAGTAGAGATGGAGCAGGGAATGTCTGAGTACACCGTAACAGAGCGTTTCATGAAGTACTCTGCTATGAAGTACAAGAAAGACCAGAGCCACGGCGAGCAGATTATCGAGGACTACCTCAACGCATCGGTTTACATTGTGGAAGTTCTCGACAAGTACCACGACAACATCGAGGCTTGCAACGCACGTTACCAGGAGAGCGGTAACCCCAAGGACAGCATCAACGCAGTGAACTATGGCAAGATGATTGACGCTTCACGTATCTCAAAGAGCAACATCGACGCATACTTCATCAACAGCGGTGCTGCAACATGCGAGGACCTCAACAACATCTACATGACCAAGCTCGAAGAGAACAAGGACAACCTCGAATACCTTAACAAGGTTATCTCGGTTATGAGTATGCTTAAGTGTACCGAGCAGGACGCATACCTCACAGCATCGGAGTACGCTCTTGCAATAGAGCCTACATCAAAGGCAGCCATGGGTTGCGGTTTCCGTTACTTCAAGAGAGGCGAGACCGAGAAGGCAATGGAGTTGTTCGACCAGGCTATCGAGCTTGAGACATCAATCACCACAAAGGCCGACTTGTGCAACAAGGTAGGTAACGTATACTACAGTCTCGGCAACTATGTGAAGGCACGCAGCTATGCCTTGAAGGCATTGTCGTTGAACTCAAAGTTCGGTGCTCCACACATCCTCATCGCACAGTGCTACGCAACAAAGCCCGACTGGTGCGACGACGAGACACTCAACTCATGTACATACTATCTCTGCATCGACCGTCTTGAGCGTGCAAAAGCAGTTGACCCATCAGTGAAGAAAGAGGCCGACAAGTATATCGCCATGTACAAGAAATATTTCCCCAAAGCCGAGGAAATGTTCATGAGAAACTACAAGAGCGGTCAGACCATCAACATTGGCGGTTGGATAAATGAGACAACTACTATCAGATAAGAAACGACAGATTATAAACGGTACAACAATTGCCATCATGGCAGTTGTTGTACTGATTTTTCATTCATCGTGCAAAGGCGAATCGGGTGAGAAGATGCTTGCCATAGAGCACAGCGACTCCATCGCAGTAATGAGCACCTTTGACGTAAATACCATCGTCAGCGACTCCGGACGCATAAGCTACAAGATAATCGCCGACGAGTGGCGCATCTACGACAAGCGCCAACCGCCCCATTGGGCATTCGAGAAAGGCGTCTACCTTGAGAAATACGACAGAGAGATGAACGTGGAAGCCACAGTAAAGTGCGACACGGCATATTACTACAACGAACAGAAACTCTGGAAACTCATAGGTAACGTAGACATAAAGAACGCCAAAGACGAAAAATTCCACACCCGGCTGATGTACTGGGACCAGGAGAAAGAAAAAATCTATTCCGACGCCTACATAAGAATAGAACAAGCCGACCACCAGGTAACCGAAGGCATAGGCTTCTCAGCCGACCAGAATCTTACCGTGTGGCAGATAAACAACACCAAAGGCATATACACAATAGAAGAATAAGAAATGTTAGAACTGATACTTGAACTGATTATAGTAATAATGTTCTCCGCGCTCTTTTCCGGCATGGAGATAGCCTTCGTATCGTCCAACAAACTGCTGTTGGGTATCGACCTCAACGAACGCTCCACCACATCATACATAATCAACAAGTTCTACTCCAACAGCAACAACTTCATTTCCAGCCTGCTTGTAGGCAACAACATAGTGCTTGTAATCTACGGTATGCTCATGGCAGAGTTGCTGAACAAGACCATACTCCACGGATTCAGCGACGCCAATTCACTGTTGCTCGAGACAATAATATCAACCCTCGTGATAATCCTCACAGGCGAATTCGTGCCAAAGGCACTCTTCAGAATAAACCCAAACCGTTCCCTAAAGAGGTTTTCAATAATAACATACCCGTTGTACATACTGCTCTACCCTCTATCGCGTTTCACCACACTCTGTTCAACCTTCCTGTTACGCATCCTCGGCATAAAGATAAAGGACGAAGAACGCGACACCACCTTTTCGAAGCGCGAACTCAATCACCTGATACAGACATCGATAGAGAATGCCGAAGAAGAGGAAGAGACCATCGACAACGACGTGCTCATATTCCAGAACGCCCTCGATTTCTCCAACATCAAAGTACGCGACTGCCTTGTGCCACGTACCGAGATTGAAGCAGTGGAAGTAAACACCCCGCTAAGCGAACTCAAGTCGGTGTTCATAGAGTCGGGACACTCCAAGATTGTGGTATTCAAGGACAATATCGACAACATAATAGGCTACATACACTCATCCGAGCTATTCCGCATGGGCAAGAAATGGCAGCAGAAGATATGCAAGATGCCATTCGTACCCGAAACCCTCTCGGCACAGAAACTCATGAAGACACTCATGCAGCAGAAGAAATCCCTTGCCGTAGTAATAGACGAGTTCGGCGGAACATCGGGCATAGTATCACTCGAAGACCTTGTAGAAGAGATTATCGGCGAGATTGAGGATGAACACGACAACCCCAACCTCATAGCCAAATCACTGGGCAACAAAGAGTATCTGCTTTCGGGCCGTCTGGAGATAGAACGCATAAACGAAATATTCGACCTCGGCATCCCCGAATCGGACAACTATCAGACATTAGGAGGTTTCATCCTCGCCCATCACCAGCGATTCCCCCAGCTGAACGAATCCATCACCATAGGCGACTTCAGGATACAGACCATCAAACAGAACAGCACAAAGATAGAACTCGTAAAGCTGACACAGCTGAAATGACAAAAATAAAGCAAAAGAGTGCATTTTATGCGCTCTTTTGCTTTATTTTATACCTTGTTTATAGCAAGAATTCAAAAGCTTTTTACTATCTTCGCAAAGTTTAACGCAAAAAACAAAACAAACAAAATATTAGATTATGGCAACATTACAAAAATTGCGCAACATGGGCCCACTACTTGTAATCTTTGTGGGTCTTGCATTATTTGCGTTCATCGCAGGTGATGCTTGGAGATTATTCCAGTCTGACGCTATGGAAGCAACCGTAGGAACAGTTGACGGCGACAAGCTTTCAGCACAGGACTTTCAGGAAGTGTACAACGAGTGTGAGACAGCACAGAGACTTTTCAAGATGAGCGACCCACGTCTTTCTGACGAGCAGCGTTCAGCAGCTTTCACAGAGACAGAGCTTGCTTACATCAAAGAAGAGGCTTGGAGCGTATTCACACAGTTGGCAGTGGCAGAGAAGCAGGCTAAAGAGCTTGGCATCACAGTTACTTACGAGGAAATCATTGACCTCTTGGAGAACAATGCCTGCAACTATGTAAACAACACTTACCACCCATTCCGCACACAGGCAGGTTTTGACGTTGAGAGCCTGAACGAAATCATCGCGGCATACCACCAGATGATGAGCGACGGCGGACAGTACGACTCAAACCTTGCGGCACTCCACACATGCTGGAAGTACATCGAAAAGCGAGTTATGCTCGAGGCACTCACCAACAAGCAGGTCAAGCTCATCGAGAACGCAACTATCGCAAACCCAGTACTTGCAAAGAAGAACTTCGAGTTGAACGACAACTCATACAACCTCGAAGTAGCGGCATTCCCCTACACTTCAATCGAAGACTCATTGGTGAACGTAAGCGACAAGGAGATTGAAGCATACTACAACGCAAACAAGAAGTACTTCTACGAGCAGTTGGAAGACTCACGCGACATCAAGTACATCAGCGTAAAGGTAACACCAAGCAACGAGGACAAACAGGCACTCCTTGCACAGATGAACGAATATGCCGATGCACTCAAGAACGGTGAGAAAGACTACGACCGTCTCGCACGCATGGCACAGAGCGAATTCGAGTACAACGACCTTCTCTGGGCAAAGGAGACATTCCCCGAGGATATCCAGGTACGTATCGAGCAGGCAAACGTAAACGAAGTTGTAGGTCCTTACATCAACCCTTCGGACAACACATATAACCTGTTCATGACAACAGAGAAGACAACTGCTCCCGACTCATTGCTCGTACGTGCAATCGTAGTGAACAGCACATCAGCCGAAGAGGTAGAGGCAACAACCGACAGCCTTTTGAATCTCTTGAAGGCAAAGAACAGCAACTTCAAGGAGATTGCAAAGAACTATGCACACGTAGATTCACTCTGGATGACATCAAAAGAGTTCTATGCAGCAGGAATCATCGACAACGCAGAGACACAGAAGGCAATCTACAGCGCAAAGACAGGCGTATACGCAGCAGCAGACTTCAAGACAATCCCCGGCAAGCTCATCTTCCAGGTAATCAACAAGAAAGGTAGCAACAACGTATATAACCTCGCAGTTGTAAAGAGAGAAATCGCATTCAGCAACGACACATACGAGGCAGCATACAACAAGCTCAGCCAGTTCATCGCCGACTGCAGCACCGTTCAGGACATCGAGAGCAAAGCTATGGCAAGCGGCTACCGCGTACAGAAGTTGAACGACGTTAACGCTTACACAAGAAACATCAACAACATCCCACAGACAGGCAACGTTGTTAAATGGGTTCTCGACGAAGAGAGAAAAGCAGGTGAGTTCTCAGGCATCGAAGAGTGCGGTAACGAATACCTTTTGTTTGTAGCTGTAACAAGCGTAAACAACAAGGGCTATGTAGCACTCGACAAAGAGATCAACAACTACGGCACAACACTCCGCGACATCATCAAGAGCCGCCTTGTACTCGACAAGAAAGCCGAGATGATTACATCAGAGCTCGCAGGTAAGGACTTCAACGCAGTTAAGGGCAACAACAAGGCACAGGTAACAAGAGTGAACATGGTAGAGTTCAAGAAGCCTACACACATCTCAACACTCAATGTAGACGAGCCTATCCTTGGCGTAGTAGCATCAAAGATGGCAGTAAGCGACGTAAGCGCACCAATCAAGGGTGACAACGGTGTTTACGTTATTTCAGTTGTCGGCAAGAACGCAAAGAACGGTGTCTACGACGAAAAGAAAGAGAACGAATACATCCTCTCAAACGGTGGCATGTACAACTACTCAAACATCGTAGGTCAGCTCTATCAGATGGGCTTGCAGGAAGTTTATCCAATAGAGAACAAACTCTTCCGTTTCTTCTAAGAAACACTTAAAGCACAATAGAAATGGGATTGCAACCAGCAGGTTGCAGTCCCATTTTTTGTATCCTATCCGCACACCGTTTACACTTTTTCAAGCGGAAAGTCCTTGTACTTTCTGTACGACAGAAAGTACCAAAGAGCTTTGCGCGCGCAAAAAGCAGTCGCTTCGCTTGCCGTTCAAAGCTTTCTCATGTTTTTGGGGTGCTGCGGAACTCACTTCGCGCGACTATATAGGAAAATTTATACTCGAGCTACGTTCAAACAGCCTCGCACAATGGCCCAAAAACATTCGGCTTTTCACTCTGCTTTTATCGGTGCGATTTATGCGAGAGTATTCTTTTAGAACCACCGGCACTATTTGAGCAACAGAGAGTGTTAGTTTCAATCGAGGAAAAGAACGGGGGATGTCTGAGCGTTGGTTAATATAGTGAATGGTTATTCATTGAAAGCGAGTTACCCCGTTCCCGAGATTAGAACGTAAAGACACTCTCGGCAAACGAAAGGCGAATGAGTGCTCACTACGTGGCACAAACAAGAGCCTTGAGCGACTTGCGAAACTGTGCCGGGCGTTTTTGTAACTTTTTGCGCCCAAAAAGTTAGATAAAGAACATACATAAAAAAACATCGGAGAGCAAACGCTCCCCGATGAGTAAATATTATAGGTTAAAAGTTACCTTATAGAACAGATTACTTTACAAGAACCTTCTTACCGTTTACAATGTAGATACCAGACTTGGTAATCTTCTCAACCTTGCGACCAGTGATGTCGAAGATGCTCTCTATTGCCTCACCGTTTACAACAACACCGTTTATACCAGTAGCCTGTACACCATATAATGTAGGTAGAACAAATGTCTCAGTACCATTAGGATCCACTGTGCAGAATACACCGTTCAAGAATGCAAGAACGTAGCCGTTGCAAGCGATTGTAGCAGTGCAGTCATCGGCAATTTCTATTTCCCAAACATCTGTTGGAGCATAAGTGTTGCTTGAAAGCCTGTGTGGAGTCATCATAGTGTTGTAAACATAGTTGCCGTTCACATCCTTGATGTAGTAACCACCTGTAGCCTCCTCGAGTGTTATAGCATAGTAAACAGGAGCTGTTACGTTGTCGCCCTCTACAGTCGCCTCAACAACTGGGAGTGATGTTCCCTCGATAGGAGCGGCAACATAGCCATCAGCAACAAGGAAATAATTACCGGCCCCAACAACAGCCGCTCTATTACATGTAGCCTCCTCGGTGATGATATACTCAGCGCTTGTAGAAGAACTTACATATGTCTTATCGCCGTATGTAAGCTCCACAACAACCTTAAGTGTGCAGCTCTCGCTGATGATGATTTCACCATCGGTCTCCTCGTCCTCCGATGTAGGTTCGTTGCCGTCGGTTGTGTAGTAATATATAACGTCTGTAACACCCTCGATGTCTGCTGTAACAGAGTGTACGTTTACAGTCTGCTCACCAACATATACACCGCTTGCAAGGTCGATAGCAGGAGCCTCGAGCTTATTATCGGCAGGATACACCTTAATATATGTGATAAACATAACGCTTGAGTAGTCACCACCATTAGAACCGATAACAAGTTCATAAACATTACCTGCAGCCTGATTATCAGCAGCAATCTCGTATGTGTATGTTCCCGTAGAGCCTTTACAAGCAGTACTTACTGCTGTGTTTCCAACATATACATTCATATCAACATTAGGATAAGATGTTGCAGAAGGGTGTCCTACAACCTCAATCTTCTCAACAGCAAAGCCGAATTCAGGAAGAACGATTTTTGAACCTGGTTTTGCAATGCGCAGATAACCGTTCTCGTAGTAGAATTCACCCTTATTCGCTTTTGGATTAATAGTGACACTATTTTCACCATCTGTGTATGTTTCTGCAGTCTTTACGCCGCGGAAGTTAACCATGTCATACCCAGGGATACCCCAAACATTGTTTGCAAAGTCGAATACAACTGTCTGGTTAAGAGTTTGAGCAGTAACTTCGTTAGCTGTTACAGTTATAAAAGCAACAAATAACGACAAGAAAAGTGTAAATTTTCTCATAAGCAAAAAATTAAGTTATTCTGTATGTAAATTATATAATATCTATTATTTCAATGCAAAATTACACAAAAAACATATGCTATTCAAAAAAAACAGCAGACATTATAAGACAGCAGTTTTAATTTATACCCGTTGTACAAAAAAAACAGTGGAGAGCATATGCCCTCCACTGCCATTCATATAAGCTTTATCAGTTAATTACTTAACAAGCTTTTTTACACCATTGATGATATAGATACCACCCTTTGTAATCTCGTTAACACGACGGCCTGTGATGTCGTAGATTACAGCGTTCTCAGCCTCTGCATCAACACCGTCGATAGCTGAAGAAGTACCAACAACTGTGAATACAGGCTCAGAAGGATTAGCAACAGGAGCCGCTGACTTGTTAACAAGACCATTCAGTCCCTTCAATTTGTAAGTGCCATTGTAAACAGTAGCTGCTGGAACAAGTGTAAGTACCTTACCGTCAATTGTAGCAGTAAGAGCAATCTCGCTGTCATCAGCAGTATTTACAAGCACGAGCTTACCTGTATTGTAAGAGTCTACATTATCATTGAACTCAACTACGATGCTCTCGAGTGCCTCTACCTCGCTACCGTCAGCAGGTGATATGTTTGTAACAACGAATGGAACCTTAACAGTAACTGTGAATGTCTTACCAGCGAACGCCTTGTCTGTACCAGCCTTAACAATCCAGTTTGCAGGAAGATCAACTGTATACTTTGTTGTAGCCTCAGGAGCGATAGCCTCTGCAAGAGTCAAAGTCAATACATTCTCAGCGATTGTAGCAGTAGCAACACCGGCAACCTCAGTACCATTGTATACATTGATTGTCTGAGCAGCACCCTCTGCAAATGCGATGTTTGTATCGAATTCGAATGTCAACTCAGCAAGTTCAGCATCAACATTGATATTAGAGCCTGTAGGCTTTGTCAATGCAGGAGCTGCATCAACTGTGAATGTGAATGTCTCACCGGCATACTCCTCACCGTCAACACTCTTGATAAGACCTGCAGGAATCTCTACTGTGTATACACCGTTCTTTGTAATTGCTCTCTCAAGCTTGAATGTAACAGTGTTGCCCTCAACAACAGCCTGGTTTGTCCAGATAGTTGTTACGTTGCCACCGTTAGCATCCTTAACCTTGATCATTGAAAGGTCTGTTGTGCCAGTGCCTGTACCTGTACCAGTTCCTGTACCTGTGTCAGTGCCTGTACCTGTTCCTGTAGCAGTGCCTGTACCTGTAGCAACATCACCTGTACCTGTGCCTGTATCTGTGCCAGTGCCTGTGCCACCTGCAGAAGGAGCCTCAAATACAATGTTCTTTGTAAATTCGATAACGATTTCGCTGAATGACTCAACTGCCTCAGAAGGAGTAACCTTAGAAACGCCGAATACTACAGGTTCTGCAATTGTCCAAGTGTAAGTAGTACGGAAATTCTTTGGTGTACCATTTACATAAACATACATATCGAAGCAATACAATGTGTATGTTCCGGCTGCTGTAACAGGAGTTTCAGCAACAAACTTAACCTGATTCAAAGGCAAAGTCTCATCATCAACGAAATTGAATTTTGTTGATGCAAAATCAAGACTCTCATCACCCTCTACAACGAGGAAACTTTCAGGATCGAATGCAAAATCCTGTGAACCAAATACATTCTCATTGAATGTAACGATAATCTCAGAAAGTCCCTCAACAACACCTTCAGCAGGTGTAACACTTTCAATAGCAATGCTCTTAGGAGCAGCAATAGTAAATACTTCAGAAGTAAATTCTTCGTTTGCCTGACCATTTACCAAGAATGTACCGGCAGGAACAACAACCTGATAGATACCAGGAGTTGTAAATTCCTCGAACTGCAAGAATACCATAGGCATACCATAACCAAGGAGGTCACCAACGAGAGTTGTTGCCTCAGCTACAAAACCATTCTCACCCATAATGTAAGCCTTAGGAGCATCCTCAGCCTCGTTTGCAGCAAGTTCACCAGTAGATGTAATAGCAATATTCTGAACTTTTGTCATTGTACCACCCAATTCACCTGGAGTGAAGTTCTCGTCCAATGCGTAGAACTGATACTCAAGACCCTTAGCCACAGTAACAACGAAAGTACCACCATCATAAACAGCTGTTTCATCAGCATTATAAACAACACCAGCAGGGATAGTCAGTGTATACTCACCCGGAGTTTCTACAACAGTTTCAGGTTCAACAGTCAAGAGCGAACCATTTACTGTAATATACTTGATTGTAACAACATTGCCTTCAGCATCCTTCAACCAATCAAGATTCTGAGCTAGAACATTATTCTCTTCAAAAGGACGTAGAATATTCTCGCTGAAACGAATCTCAATCTTTGTCAAATAGTCTGTTGTTGTAGCATATTCCTCGTTGAACGCAGCAGTGAGTGGTTCAACTACAGGAGTTTCTGTTGCAAAAGTGATTGCTGCAATTTCTTCAGCAGTCAAAGCGCCCTCATATACCTTAACACCAGTGATTTCACCAGCAAACACCTCACCTGCACCGGCAGAGTTCATACCACCACCAATATAGATGTTAGCATCAGCATAGTCAGCCTTAACCATTGCAGGAGTAGCAATTTCGTAACCACCGAAGTTACGAGGTTCTTGAACTAGAGTTCCATTCAAATATGTACTCCATTGGTTATTTTCCTTATCCAACACATAAACCAAAACAGCACCATTAGTATTCGCAGGAACATCACCCTTTGAATATCTATCACCAGTAACCCAAGATGCAAGATAAGCAATATTAGCATTGCTCATACCATAAGCAACATAATAAGAGTCTGTGCCCTTAGCTGAAGTATTTGCAGCCTTTGTAGGATCTGATATTGCGAAAAGTGCTGCACGAGTGTTCAATGCAGCAGGAGTGTTTACTCTTACTGCAACAGTGAGGCTTGTCAAATCGTAAACCTTTGCAGCATCCTCTTCATTAAGCTGATATGGATAAGTAGTACCGATCTGGCTTGCTGTAAGTTCCAATACAAGACCATCTCCCTCAACTTCAGGCTGATCAGGATCTGGCTCTGGAGTAACAGGAGTCTCAACTACTGCGATAGCAGCAAGAGCCTCTGTGAAATCAAATTCACCCTCAGCCAAATATACTGTGAAAGCATTACCCTCGTCGAGGTCAGCACTGTTATTGAAGCGGATACCTGCAACAGCATCGCTCCACCATGTTACGTTAACCTTCTGACCACCAATAGCAAGATTGAATGCAGCTGCACCACCGTAAACAACCTCTGAAAGTTCGATATCTGCAGCAGGAGTCTCTGAAGCAACATCACCTGCATTGATAAACTTACCGGTCTTTACGCTATACATGTAATATTTGCCAGCCTCTGTGTTCTCTGTACGCAAGAGAGCAAACTGCTGTTCTGCATTTGCAACGTCGAGCTTATCGCCCTGCTGTGCCATTGTTGAAGCAGTCCAATAGCTACCAACTTTCTCGTCAGCATTTACGCACAAAGGAGAACGTGGTGTAGAGAATACATACGCATTGCTGTTTGTGATATCAGCAAGTGATGCAATTGCAACAGGACCTGTTGGCTCTGGTTCTGGTTCTGGTTCTGGCTCTGGTTCTGGCTCAACTGTAGATTCATCAGCTACAACCAACTTAGCATCGAAAATCTGACCACCATTAGCCATAAAGTCGTCAAACTTACCATCGGCATCACCATTTGGATCAATGCTACACCAGTCGAGTTTGAAACGGATGCGATACTCGCCGGCAGGTGTCTCAGCAGGAATGGTGTAATTAGGTATTGCAGGACGGTTTCTGTTATCACCGCTAACTACAGTACCAACACTATTCCAACCTGATGCGTCGCTAGAAGAGTCGTTGTTGTAGAAAGCATAAGCAACAAGGTCGCCTGTAGGTTT
>JAEIGA010000256.1_pt1 | contig 75938 bp, 81 predicted proteins | sample 9270691 | NCBI WGS metagenome assembly JAEIGA01 (sample SAMN17057246, study PRJNA624740) | gut metagenome | biome: biome; isolation source: fecal sample | host: Bos grunniens | place: China: Xizang | collected 2019 | reverse complement strand
TCCTTTATTTTTTTATTTTAGCCAAGAAAGGAGCTGATAATATGGCTAATATGCAAAACAGAGATGTGTATATTCTTAACTGTCTTTTCGAAGATATTAATAAGATTATATCTTTGTACGGCACAACTGACCGTATCAATCAGTTAAAAGAAAAAGCAGCTGGACTCAAGAACAACTATAACAATGTTCCTGAGTACAATGAGCTTATTGACATGGCTATTAAGCACAAAGAACATCAGCTTAATGCGGATGCAAAGCTTAATGCTATGATGCAGAAAGCATACATTGCTGCTTTAGAAAAAGGCGAGGTTATTGACCTCACAAAAATTGGTGATGAAGCAAAAGCAAATATCAAGGAGTGTGAAGATATGTATATAGATTTTTACACAGCTTATATCAATTTGCTAAACCATCACCCAGTAAGAAGTAAAATTTGCAAGAAGTACATGTCGCCTTCCGAGGAGCATGTGCTTTAGAAAGGACAAAAAAATGAAAAAGAAAAATGAAAAAAAAGATGTTATGCCTGAGGTAGAACAGGAGATTAGCAAATTGGAGAAGCTTCTTGATAAAGTTATCAAGGCAGTTAATCCTGACGAAGAGTTTCTTGAGAAGCTCAATTTCAAGTTCCGCTTTGCCACAAACAACTTGCGTAAGTTTTACGAAACTGAAGCAAATTTGTTAGAAGGCACAGAGGCCATTACTGCAGAGAGAGTTATTCGTAACTTTATTTGTCAGGACAGATTCTATCAGACAATGGAGTATTTCTTCAGTCTGATAGATAATCAGAGGCTTGTGCTTGCTATGGCAGATGGAATTGGGGTTGAAGAAGACATGGACAGCAATGTTCTTGACTTCGATGCTCTCAAGTCTCAAGCAAAGAAAAATCTAGTAAAGAAGGGGAAGGCAGCAGCGTTCTTCCACTTCTAAAAAATCAGGCTAACCCTGAAATAACAATCAGGGGAAGCCTAGTCTTTCCCTAAAATAATTTTATACTGCATAAGCAGGGAAAGAAGGAAATTTATGAAAGAGTTAAAATTAATTAAGAAAGTCGCAAAGGTTCCAACACTTCTTGCGAGAAAAATAAAGGCAGCAGGAAAAAAGATTCAATATAATAACCATATTCTTAATATATTAAAAGATAAAACTGTGCTTGCATATATATTATCTTTTGTTGTTTCTGAATTTAAGGGTTATACTGCTGAAAGCATCATTGAAACTATAGGCGAACCTAAGGTTCACAAAGTACCTGTAGAGCCAGGAATGAAAAGAAAACGCTCAGAAACAATTCGCGGAGAGTCTACTGATAGCATTATACCTGGAGAGGGAATGATTTTCTTTGACATTTTATTTACAACTTATGCTGGAACTAAAAACCCTGTTAAGTTATATATAAATATTGAGGCTCAAAGAAAATTTTCTCCTGGATATGATATCGTTACAAGAGCAATCGTGTATGGTGCAAGAATGATTTCGGAACAGATAGAGGCAGAGGCCGTAACATCTAATTATGACAATGTTAAAAAGGTGTATTCTATATGGTTATGCTTAAACGCTCCTAAATCCGTCCAAGACTCAATTATTGAGTATAGTATTAAACCTGAAGCTTTACATGGAAACTATTCAAAGGCTAGTAGATATGATATAATGTCAGTGATAATAGTATGTTTAAATAATAATACTCTAGATTCAAAAAATAAACTCATAGGTATGTTATCGAACTTGTTATCACCAAGGCTAGACTTTGAAGAAAAGAAAAAGACATTGGAAAGCAGTTACGGCTTTAAAATGTCAAAAGAAGTAGAAGCGGAGGCGAATACTATGTGTAACTTAGCAGACGAAATTGAGGATGAGGTTATCAAAAATATCATAAAGAATATGATTTCAGATGGTTTACCGGATGAAAAGATTATGCTTTATGCAAATTGTGACGAGGACCTCATCAAGAGCGTAAGAGAAACAAAATAAAAAACACAGCAATCAAAGAGTCAAAACCTACAATCACTTGTAGGCGTTGGCTCTTTTTTATTAGAAAGGATGAGAAAAAATGTTAGAAAGTACAAGATATCAATTAATAAAAAAATATGTAGAAGTTTATAATGCACAGGCAGATGTACTGGAACTTGTAAAGCCAGTTGTTTTATCGTTTGCAGGAAAGTGCTTCAATAAGAATTTTGCTGAAGCACTAGATAAGAAAGCAAATGAAGGAACAGATAAAAGAAAGTTCTTGCTTTCAGCTAGTAAAAACGAAGCTGAGAATGTTATAATTAGACTTAATGTATATGATAATTATATTACAAGCAAGGATGAGCATGAGCGTTCTAATTCTTACTATACAGATAATAATTCACTTTCTATTTGTTCACCTCTTGATAAGAGTGAGGGCAAACCCCGTATTAATGCAATAAGCATTTGTATGGATATCGATAAGAAGATAGAGAGTATAAGAAAACAGGCTAAAGAAATGGAAGAAGGACTGAAGCATATATCTGAAATGCAAGAGGAAATGAAAACTATTATTAAAATGCACAATGATTTTAATAGTAAATACAGTAACTTCGCAATAAAGGAAGTCTTTAACTGTCATTTCGAACTTAAAAATTGGTCTGATTATAGATATAGATAAGTGAAAGGATGGCATAATCTATGGTAGATAAATTATTAGAAGAACTTTATGAGATGGAAACATCTCCATTTACGACAAGTTGCATTACTGAGCTGAAAAAGCTTTACATGTATGAGCAACTAGGTACAGTCAGAGAAATAAAGGAAGCTCTAGCAGAAGCAGAGGCTATAAAGAAATTTGGAAGAGCCTTGCCTTGCAAACTTGGAGATCCGGTTTTTCGCATAATGACCTATTGCACAAGCAAAGACTTCTTCAGTTGTAAGAAAGAAGAAGGCTGCAACAAGTGCCTAGACGCAGAGTATAAGCTTGAGAGTTGTGAATTTCAATATAACATGCTTGATACTTGGAATGAAGAGTTTTTCGCTACTAAAGAAAGTGGTGAAAAAAAGATAAAGGAACTCATTTGTTCTAAATGTAATTTCTTTGAGCCTTATGCAGAATTTGCCTTTGACAAATGTTCATTTGGCTGCTGCAAGGATGATAGAGAAGAAGACAAAGCTTGTTACAAGAAAATAAAAAACTAATCCTAACAGACATAGATATAGTTAGGTAGAAAGAAGGCAAATATGAATATAAAAAACTTAACAATTACACTCCCTTGTGAACTTGGAACAAAAGTGTGGTGCGTAAGCGAAAAAGCCTGTATGGGTGACTTAACTGGTGGTTGTTTAGGCTGTTACAGTATGGACAATACTGGTAACTGTTATCACCCAGGTCGTATAGCAAGAGAAAAAGAGTTCTCTATTGAGATGCTTAATGACTTTGGCAAAATGGTATTCTTAACAAAGGAAGAAGCAGAGCAGGCTATAGAGGACATGAAGGAGAGTGATGAAATATGCTAACTCCTGAGGAAGAAAGTTTCGTACAGGGCATTGAACTGGCAAAGGACTGGTGGATGCCGATTAAAGAAGAAGATTATAAGAGATACCTTGAACTCACAAGCAGGGAAGCTAGTGAAGAATAGTATCATAGGCGCAGAATTTACTTTCTGTGCCTTTTTCTCTTGTTCGCAAAGGTGTACTTTTAGGAATAATTTTTTTTAAAAAAAGTAAAACTCAAGAATCCCTTATTTTTCGTTGGTTTGGGTTTTTTAAAAGTGTTCTAAAAAACCGAAATTAATTTGAGAATATATTCCTTAATAAAATAGACTTTATAGAACAGGCGTGCTATAATTAAGATACTATAATTACAGAAAGGATATTAAGCATGGCAAACAGAACCTATTATTACGCTAGAGTATCTAGCAAGGACCAAAATCTTGATCGTCAGATAGAAGCCTTTAGAAAACTAGGTGCTGATGAAAGAGATATTATCACGGATAAAGAAAGTGGTAAAAGCCTAAACAGAGAGGGTTACAATTCTCTTAAGAATGTACTTCTTAGAGAAGGCGACACTCTTGTTATCAAATCACTAGACAGACTTAGCCGTAATAAGTATGACATTCACAAAGAGCTTAGATATTTCAATGAAAATAAAATAAGACTTAAAATAATTGATTTACCTACGACTATGCTTGAGCTGGATGAAGGACAAGATTGGATAATCGAGATGGTTAATAATATTCTTATAGAAGTCCTCGGAACTATAGCTGAGCAAGAGAGAGCAACCATAAGACAAAGACAACGAGAAGGAATAGACGCTGCGAAACAGAAAGGCAGACACTTTGGAAGACCTCATAAAAAGCTGCCTGAGAACTGGGATGAAGTATATTTATCCTGGACAAAAAAAGAGATAACAGCCAAAAAGGCAATGGAACTCACTAATCTTAAGAGAACCCACTTTTACAGAATTGCCAATACTTATAAAGAAGAAAACGACACAATAGCAGACTAAAGGAAATAGGTACTATATGAATATATTTAAGAAAATAGCATCTTTACATAGAAGAAAAGGAACTGAGAGCGAAGAAGTACAGGAGCCTGAAGAAATAAAGGTGAACGAACCAGCATCTATATCAGTACCAGCCAAAATACAGTATATAGAAACAGAAAATGGAATACGCCGGGCAGATGGAAAGCCCTTTCAAGACGAAGATTTACCATATCTAATGCAGCGAGGTTCAGAAAAGGCATTGACAAAAGAAAAAGAGAAAAAGCAAGGGTTTACTGAACACGAACTAAAATTAGCAGAAAATTTTGAGATAAATCATTTTGATGGTTTTAGCGAAATGGAATTTAAACTTTTTGATTTAGAGGTTGATGTCAAAAACGAAAAGGATTTATCAAAAAAGATGGAGTTATTGGAATTAACAATGACTATCTATGAAAAACTTAAGAAGTTTTGTCGTTCAAAAGGAAAAGGCGGAACCATATATTTTATAATTGAATGGGAACGAAATCCCTTTATGGTTGAAATGCAAAAAGAACTAGAAGATACTAAACATAAGTTGGATATAAATAGGAAGTGAAATAATTTTGATAGAATGTTGTGAGAATTGCAGACACCTTTTGTCTTATCCTAAAAACAACAGATATGGAGATGTTGAGCATCTGTGTGCTATTACAGGATACTTTACACACGGAATAAAAAAGGATAGGAACAAAATAAGACGCTTTACACCGGGCGGAAGAGAACTAGAATGTAAATATGAAAGGAAAGAATAGAAAGAATGAACAGAATTAAAACTTATTCAATAAATGACTGGAAAGAGGATACTGATAAGAGTATTACTCTTGAAAACGGAAAGAAGCTATATGCTATAGTATTGGGCGAGGACATGAAAACAAAGGAACTTATAGTTGAGTATATATATGAGTATGTTGTAGAAGGAATACTTAGCAGAAAGTATGTAGCTAGTGTAGACTTATATTCGACTCCTCCACTTGTTGTTACTAGAGATAACAGGATAGTACAGCACAACAATGAAACAGCAGACCACTTAGCGTTCATTGAGGCAATACTTGATATGTATGACGAAGAAACTAAGATGAGCGCATTTAATGAGTTTATTTTAAATCAAAATTATGGGCTTGCTCTTGGAAGTAATGCAAGCAAGCTTAAAGAGTCAGTAAAGCTATCTACAGAAGAAAGCTACAACTACTATTTATTAAGATTTGCATTGCAAAATCAGATGGAAAAGGCAATCTATAACCAAACAGATGAAGAAAGAAAAGAGTTCAAGAATTTGAGTAATGGAGAACTCTACACAATAGCAGCGGATGAACTAACAGATACAGTAAAAAATGAAATTATAGGAAGATTTATATGTGGAAAGCTAAAGTAATCATAATTGCAATATTTATTGTTATCTTAGGAGTAAACATAGCTTATGCAGAACCTACACCAGCTCCTGAACCTACCCAGGAACCTGTAGACACAACAGTAGAGCCAACGATAGAACCAACAGCAACACCAACGATAGCTCCGACAGTAGAGCCGACAATAGAGCCGACAGTTGGACCATTGCCAACTCACGAAAGGGTTACGCCTGTTCCTATCGCAACAAAGGCTCCGACAAATACTCCTCCTAAGATAGAAATTTTGGTTGGAAATCCTGAGACAATAACAGAAGCGCCATATAAAGTCCACATCAAGGTAACAGATGATAATGGTCTTGCATTAGTAACAGTCAATAGAAGAAATACAGGCTGTTCAAATGGCGTACCTGAGCATACAGTAGAGTGGACTGTTCTTGAGAATGGTACAATTCCAATTATGGCAGTAGATGTGGACGGTAACAGAGCAACCTATGATTTAAAGATTACAAATATAGGTAAGCTTAAAACGCCTGATCCTAACATACCGATTATACCAAATCCAAAAACATTGCCTCCTACAGTTGCACCAACAAAGACTCCAGCACCAACTAAGATGCCAACAAAGACACCTGTTCCTACAGTTGCACCAACACCAACACCGACAGTAGCTCCAACAGTAGCAGTAACAGTAGTGCCAACAAAAACACCTACTGCTCCTCCAAAGCCAAGAAAGACACCTAATCCAACGGAATACAACGATCCAATTAGAAATATGGTTGCTAAACTGACAGGTTCAAAAAACGCAGCGGAAGCAAGTCCTTTTATCTTATTATGTATTGCTGTTCCATTACTGATATATTCATTTGTAATGTATATTAAGTACATGGTACATATAGGTACTCTTAAGAGATATAGAGAGATACTAGAAGACAAGAAGCGCAAAGAAGACTTAAAAAAGCTTGAAGAGAGAAAGTGATAATTATGAAGAGTATGACTTACGAAGACTATACAGTACAAGATAATGGTATAGTCTTAGGGCCTGATGGCAAAGAGATTAAAAGGTTTAATAAGAATAAGAACTCTGGCATTGTATATGTTACCATTAACAAGAAGACATATACTCTAGCAAGGCTAATATACAAATTGTTTGTAGGAGAAATCCATAACAACGAAGTAATAGTATATAAAGACGGAAATTATTCTAACTGTACAGCTGAAAACCTTGGAAAGAAGAATGTATCAGATAATCTTCCTCAAAAGGAAAGAAAGCTGGATGCAGAAACAAGAAGAAGCATTTATTTTGAATATTTAAGTGGAAACTTCTTTTCTTCGGATGTAAAATATATTACATATAAGAGATTAGCCGATAAGTACGGCGTAAGCCCTAAAACACTAAAAAGGATAATCGAAGAAGAAAAAGAAATACTTAAGGGAATATAGAAAGGAACCAGGGCATGAAAAAGATATTACTATTAATATTCATGATATCAATATTTGCATTAACCGCTTGTCAGTCTAAAGAAGAGGCAGAAAAAGTGGTAGTGTATAGCGTCAATGAGTTAGAAGAAGGTATATATGTAAAAACTGGTGATGAATTTGTAAAACCATATAGTAATGCAGCCAATAACTACGGCGGAGCTGTTGGTGAACCATCCGCAGATCGAGTTATATGGTTAAAAGACAACCACTATATGATACCAACAGTATATAAGGACTCAGAACTTGTATATGTATCAAGCAAAACACCTTTTGACACATCATTTACGCTCGAAAGCTTTACGGATGCAGGATATACTCTTGGATTTGCTGGAGCTACACATGCAGGTCAAAGCAAAGTTCAGGGAAGCGAAACACCAATAGATGTATATACAATAGATTTCAATGCAAACTGCTATCAGCAATCAAGTGCATACAACTTTATTCAGAACATTCCTTCAGGACAAGGAGCAATGCTTTATGCTATCAATGAGCAAGTTCTAGTTAAAGAAAATTTTAACGCAGCGGGAGCATTGACAGGTTTAGAAAAGGATAAAAAGTATGGCTTATACTTTTATTTAGGAACTAAGTATTACTATGAGGAAGCTGTAGCTGATACAAACATTCTTTATTCAACTGACAGCTTTGGAATTACTGCAGACAATTTAACAACCAACGGATATGTAACAATTAAACTTCCAAAAGACCTTCCAGACGGATATTACGCCATTGAAGGCTGTAACATTTTTTACTACTCAGGAGAAGAAGAAAGTAAAGGTGATTCTTAATGAAGGATTATTTAAAGGACAAGATATTTACAACACTACTTATAATATGGCTAGTCTTCTTATCAATATCAATATATATGCTATATGATATGTTTAATAATGGTAACACTTGGATGGGCCTTTACAGTTTTGTATTTCCCGCAACTGCAATACTTCTTTACAATCCTTTGTGCGAGAGATACAAAACAGTTAAATATCTAAACAGCTCTCTTTATATGATTGATAATATGAAGGGTGAGGAATTTGAAGAATGTTTGAAAGCTCATTTTAGGAAGCTTGGGTATGCAGTTAAGCTCACACCTAAAAGCCACGACTACGGAGCTGATTTACTTTTTAAAGATAATAAAAATAATTATTGCGTTGTTCAAGCAAAAAGATACAAGGGAAGCGTCGGTATAAAAAGCGTTCAGGAAGTGATTGGGGCTAGAGAGTATTACGGTGGAATTAGAGCGATCGTAATTACAAATAGTAGATTTACCAAGTCCGCATATGATTTAGCAAGAGCATCAGGTGTTGAGTTATGGGATAGAGATAAATTAAAAGAAGTATTTTCGATTAAAGACATTAACGACACTTTGAATAAAGAAGAAAAGCCGGTAGAAGAACAGACTCAACCGATTGAAGATGAAAACAAAAAGCCTGAAGAAATTGTTCAAGAAGTAAATGTTAGTGAACTGGTACTCTGTCCAAGATGCAATAGTGAGCTTGTGTTAAGAAAAGGCAAATACGGACAATTCTATGGCTGCAAAGCATATCCAAATTGCAGATATACTAAAAACATATAAGGAGCAGTTATGTGTAAATATAATGAAAAAGCAAGGTATAATGCAACTATTATGTTTGAAAGCCATATAGACATAGGCGACAGTTCGTACCTTATAATCTTTGGAAAGCATATAAATGGATACTTTTGTGCGATTCCAAGTCACAATATATGTTGTGAAATGATGAAACCTGATAGAGTGATTGAAAATTTCCATTACTTATTAGAAGCAGGACTGGATGAGCATGTAGCTAAGAGTATAGCAACAGCAATATGCAACATAGCCTACGAATTAGAACCGGAATTTGAAATAGAAATAGTTGAAAATAGAAAAAAGGGCATAGTATACAGTATAGAAGAAGCCCTTGCAAAGAGAAAAAAGAAAAGTTGAAAAAGCTAAATATTATGATATAATATAGCTATCGTTTTTTGTTTTCTCTCTTTGTAGCAAACCTATAGAGAGAGAGACTTTCTTTTGTTTTTTTTGATATAAATAGAAAAAGGCTTTGCAATTAATTTGTAAAGTCTTTTTTATTGCAAAATTTTATATGGTGTGTTATTATAATTAATGTAAAAATGCTTCGGCGTTTCCGTTAGAGCCTAAAGGTTCTTTTCCGTAATGGAAGTTATGTATTATTAAGTGAAGTCAGATTATGCGTGTGCGTAAGTCTGATTTTTTTTATTTAAAAACCTAGAAAGTAAAAGCCTATGTTAATACGCTTCGGCGTAAACATAGGCTTTTCTTATAAAAAAAACAAAGAAAGGACAAAAAACTATGAAGAAAGAAGAATTTTACGAGGAGGCAAGAGCGTACCTCACAAAAAAAGGCGCAAAAATCGTGGAGGTTACAAAAAACAACGGACTAAAGCTTACAGGAGCAAGTCTTGAGTTCATTGGAAAGGAGATTGAAGATGGCAAAACAATGGTGCCAACCATTTATCTTGAATATCTTTACGAAGATTTCAAGGAAAATGAGCCTGACAGTCTTGAGGACTTCCTTGAGGAAGCAATCAGAAAGGCAGCGCAGACACCAATGCCAAGCTTCAATACTGATCCTGAGTCTTTGAAAGAGAAGATAATGCCTATGTTGGTTAATAAAAACACCAACAAAGAGCTTCTTGAACAGATTCCACACAGAGACTATGTGGGTGATATAGCTATCATCTACAAAGCTATGTGGCATGGAGAAGAGTCAGGTTCAGCACTCATCAGAAACTCATTTATCGAGGGACTAAAGATGTCAGAAGATGATTTATACAGATTATCAATGGCAAATTTATTCCTTGATGGGCCACAGGCCATTCCTATGACACAGATTATGTGTGAACTTAGTGGAATGGAGCCTGAAGAGTTGCCTATTGGCATGATGGATGAAAACCCAATGTATGTAGTTACAAATAAAGCTAGATGCAATGGTTCAGGAGCAATCCTTTCTCCATTAACTCTTGAGAAACTTGCTAACGAGCTTGATTCAAACTTGTTCATGTTCCCATCATCTATCCACGAATGGATAGTAATAAAGGAAAATGACGAGCTTGAAGAGTTTCAGGATATGGTGAGAGATATTAATGCAACTGAAGTATCGCCATCAGACTTCTTATCTAATAATGTCTTTTATTACGATAAGGAAACAAAGCAGGTTTCAGTAGCAGCCTAAGAAAAGTAAAAAACACAGACCAAGAACAGACAGGGATTAATTTCTCTGTCTGTTTTTTATTTAAAAGAAAGGAAAAAACGATATGAACAAACTAAAAAAGAGATTAAAAATGTTATTCACCCCAAGGAGCAAGAAGCAATGTGGTTACACTTGTTTATGGTGTCCATTCGTTGAAGCTTGTCATTACGAAGTAAAGGGGGAATAACCAATGGGAAGTATAGTTGAAAAGCTGATGGAAGAGTTTAAGCAAAGAGATTTTACTCTTCAACAGGCGTATGAAGCAAATCGTGAATGTAATAGAGAGTCTGTTCGTGCAAGAATATACGAAAATCTTGGAACTAAGTTCCAAAAGATTAAAAGAGGTGTATATAGAAGTATAGACAGTACATGCTTATTACTAGAAGGAGATGGAAGAAAGCTTGATTTTCTTCCTGATTCATCTATCGAGTGTATCATTACAGACCATCCGTACTTAGATGAGAAATCTCATTCCGGTGGTAATCGTAATTTTGCCACATACGAAAGTTTTCAGTACACCCAAGAAGATTTTAATGAGAAAGCAAGAGTCTTGAAAGATGGTTGTTTCTTATGCGAGTTCATTCCTGCAGAGAATGAGAACAACTTCGAATATCTGTATAAGCTCAAGCAGTTCGCAAAGAACGCAGGGTTCTATTATTACTCAAAGGTAACTTGGACCAAGACAGGCTTTGTTGCAAATACAGGTAGAAAAGCGAAGAATAGCGAAGAAGTTATCATCTTTTCTAAAGGTAAAGCAAGGAATTTAAGGTTAGATGCGAAGAAGACCGCAGCTACAGGCATTGTATCATATATGTCAGGTGCAAACGGTATGCTTCCAACAGCCTTTGAAGTCCCACCAGTACCAAAAAAGCACAAGCTACATCAAGCTGAAAAGCCAATAGAACTTCTAAAGCAGTTGATTAACTTCTTATCTAAAGCTGGAGAAACAGTATTAGATAGCTTTGCTGGAAGTGGAGTTCTTGGAGAGGCTTGCCTTATGACTGGAAGAAATGCAATCCTGATAGAAAAGGACAAAGAAAACATTGAAAAAATTAATGAACGCCTAGCAGGAAACATAATTTTCAATATGCTGGCATACTAGAAAGGACAAAAAATGAAAAAACTTAGTATTGAAGAGTATTTGGCAATGGATACTCCATCTGAAGACATTGCCATTACTGTAAAAAACGGAAAAGACTACTTTGTTGCATGGCTTGAAGATGCAGAAAGTTACAATGTTGTAGCATCAAAGAAGCCTATAGCCTTGGCTAATAAGAATAATCTCTATGATTCAATCACACAGTCAGAAGGCTGGCAGGCTCCTTGTTCAACATTTCTGATTACCTCAAGCGAACCTAGAGAGGTACTTGCAATGTATTTGCCTATTAGTGGATTTGATATGGATTTATCAATTATTTCTATGTCAGAGGAAGAATGGAAGACTACAAACTATAAGAAAGATGGAAATTACATTATTTCTATGGGGGTAGCAGCATGATAAATAGGAAAATAGTTGAACTTCTAAGAGCCAAGTATCCTGAAGGAACAAAGGTTGAATTAATCTATATGGACGATAAACAGGCTCCGCCTGTCGGAACAAGCGGAGTTGTATCACATGTGGATGATGCAGGAACAGTTCATATCCGTTGGGATAACGGAAGTGGTCTTGGAGCTGTATACGGCGCAGACAAGGTAAAAAAAATAAGTTAAGCAAGGAAAGGGCAGTTCTCAATAAAGAGCTGTCCTTTTTAATTAGAAAGGATGAAAAAAACATGATGAAGAATATTAAATTTGATGAAAGATATGATAATGAAGACACAAAAACAACCACTTTGTATTTTACAGCACCAAAAGAAATTCTTGATTCGCTGTATCCATACGATTATTCGGAAGCATCATCAGCTGAGATAAGCATTGAGCTTCCAACCGATAATATATGCGCTGAAGATGCCTTGGTTTCAATTTCACCTACTTTATATGATGAGGAAGAAGATGCCTATACAGACTATGACTGGACAGATATCGAGCTTCCTTTTGATGAAATTGAGGAATTAATCAAGATGGTTGTAAGACCTGAAGAATTAGGAAAGTGTGTAACCTGCATATTCAAGAAAAAGGAAGAAAGTGAAACCGGTAAAGAATATTGCACTTGTACATATCTAGGCAACACAGAAGAATATTGCGGATAAAGGAGAGTTGTTTTATGAATTTAGTTGAAGTAAAAAAAGAAATTGAAGAAAGACCTTATATGTTAACAAAAACAGGTGAAACGATTTACGATCTTTTTATGGAAGATGATAATACTATACACGACATAGGCGAAGGAATTATCAGTGTAATAGAAAGCTGTGAGACAGAAGAACAGCTTCAGCTGGTAAGCGATACTCTAGCTGCCGTGTGTGGTTACAATTTGACCTCGATTATTCAAGATATAAGAGAAAAAGATGCTAATAATCACTATTGGATAGGTATTATTGATTAGAAAGGGTGAAAAAGATGAGATTGTATTTATCAGCAAACAGTAAAAAGAAAGTAGGCTATGTGCCAGATTGGATAAAGTTTAATTACAAAGAGAACGACCAGAGCTACGAGCTTACATTAGATATCCAGGGATGGATAGACTATGACGGCGAAACTCTTAATTGTAGATGCAAAGCTGACTTGGTTCCTTGGACACTCTACAATCAAACTGACGGAAGTGAGCTTGATTTGTATGATATGGACGAGGAAGAAGTAGATGCAATGTTTCCTTACAACAAGATTGTAAACATATTTAGGGAAGGTACAGACTTTGTAGTTGGAATTTATCCTGATAATGATGAAAGGCTTGATGATGCTGAAGAAGATGTTTTAAGTGATTGCAAGGGTTCATATGACACATTCATAGAGGATACGGATATGTGTACTTCAATTCATATATCCGGCAATTTCGCATTTGAAACAGAATTTAGCAAGGCGTAGCTGAAAGAAAGGAGAATATAACAATTATGGATGATAATGTTTTATTTGCGTTGTGTAATTATCATGTGAACAATTCGCAGAAGAAAACAAGGATTCGTGGATATTACGGATGTTTGTTCTGTGGAGAGTTTATACATAACATTCCTAAACCTGTAGCAAATTGCCCTTTTTGTGGGAGAGAATCCAAGCTAATAGAGAAGATTGACAATATGCGTTATCAGATGATTGTTAGCATTATGAAAGACGCTGGTGCTGGGTATTATTCCGACAGTAGAGCAGGAAAGAGAAGACTGGAGGCAGTTATGAAAAACAGAAAGGAAAAAGTCAAATCCTAGTAGACTAGGTTGCTTGATAGCTTGGCTTGAATCAAGTATAAAATGTGTCAAAGTTGCGTGAATTTAAGTAGCATGGGAAGAGAGACACATTTCCACGAAGCCGATTTGGTTAGTGGTGACTATGAGAAATTTAAGCTATTACACCTTATCTTTGAGTGGGGGAAAGGACAGTCTAGCATTATTCCTTAAACTCCTTGAAGTGAGGGCAAAATTAGATGAAGTCGTTTGTGTTGACCTTGGAGACGAATATGATGCAATATATGATGTTTTATTATATGTAGCATCAATTTGTCTTAAAGAAAAGATTAAGTTTACAGTTTTGACAATACCTGAAACTGACGATTACAGGGCTTTTGTGAAGGAAACAGGCAAGGACATAGGAATGTTTAAATATCTTGCTATATATCACAAAAGGCCAAATGGGAAGGTCGGTTATGGCTGGTGTGGAAAATGTAGATGGGCTACATCAATAAAGAAACAGCTCCTTAACAATTATTATCAGTCGCTTGAGCGTTTCGTTATCGAGGCTGTTGGCATCGCGAATGATGAGTACATGCGCATGGATATCGGGCCATACAAGAACTATGCAAAGACATATCCGTTGGTAAAATGGGGTATGTCAGAGCAGGATTGTTTAGACTATTGCTACAGTCATAATGTGTTTTGGCTGGAAAACGGGATAAGGCTTTATGATAAGCTCGACAGAGTATCTTGTAAGCATTGTCAGAACAAGAACCTAAAGGAATTAAGGAATATCAGAAAAGATATTCCTGACCTTTGGGAAGATTTCTTGGAATGGCAGCGCATGATACATTATCCATACAGGTCAGATGGTGCAACAATCTTTGATTTAGAGGAAAGGTTCGCAAACGAAGAAAAATTTAAGCAAGTAACAATCTTTGAGTTATTGGGGGCGTAAAGTCCCCTTAACTTATGAGATAGAAAAAGGAGGCAATATGGTAGAAAAATATTTAGACTTATGTACCAATCACCTGACAAGTGAAACTGTGGATAAACTTGTAATGGAAAACATTCCATATATAACAGCTTACACTTATGAAGAAGGAATGTTTATTATTGTTCCAAGTGTTGAATATGAGCCAAAAGGTGTTGAACGCCCTAAAGATTTGGAATATTTATTACAATATGCTAGAAATAAGGGTTGTTCAATAATTAGGCTGGATAGAGATACAGAAGAACTTGATGATTTAAGAACATATGAATGGTAAATAATCTATCAAATTAAAGAAAGTAGAGGCAAAAGATATGAAAATAGTAATTAAAGTTGTAGAAAGCTCCGAACACAAAGTAGTGTACGGATATTTAGAAGTGGAAAATGCAACAGTAGACGAAGTACAGGCACAAATTTGTAAAATTAAGAACTGCAAAGAGTTCCAAAATGAATTTCCAGACTGGTGCATTACTGATGTGTTTGAGAAATTTCCTTCTTCTTGGAAGTGGAATTTCATATCAGACAACGGATATACTGTAGAAATTTAAAAAATTAGGAGGTTGATGAAATTATGAAAGCAACAACAATTACAGCAATAAGAGAGATGTTACAACTGAAAGTTGAAAATGCTCGTTATCACTATGATGTAACAAGAAGCTCTCTCGAAAAAAAGTATGAAACAGAGTGGCTTGACAAGGTAATCACAAAGGAAGAAAAGAAAACACTTGATGGTGATAGAGATTATTTAAGAAGAGCAGAAGAATTGCTTGAAGATTTTGAAAATCATCAGTGGTAATACGAGAAAGGAGAAAAAAGGTTATGAAAATGTATTTAGTAAACGGAGAACAGGCGAATAACTATACAGCTCACAAGATTGTTGAAGCTGAGTGCGAAAGACAATGGAACGAAAATCAGTCAGAGGAATACGGCGAATGGTATCAGCAGGATGATGATACTAAAGCTGAGTATTTTAATGAAATGTGGGCTAACATTGTTGAAGAGGCCTGTTCTTAAAGAACCTAAGAAAGAAAATTCTATAAAGAAATGAGTAAAAAGCAGATATTTGGGTTAGTCCCTTATATCTGCTTTTTTACTTTTCTTTTAAAAGTTCGGGTTATATCTATAATCCAACCGCTGCCATCACAGGAAGCCCTATTCCCTTTTAGGCTTGATTTTCCATTATATATTCTTTTGCCATCATGTATTCTCTCCAATACTAATTTCCTCTACTTTTAAAATTTCAGATCCCTTTTTTCTCTTTTCCTCTTTCCCTTCCTATAAAAAAAAGCAGCGCCGATTAAATGCGCTACCTTTAATTTAATGTATCTATTATCTACTAAAGTAGAAATTATGAATTTATTATAAGCCATAATCTATCCAAAGTCAAATCCCCTTCCTTCCCTCCTTCCTTCCTTTTTATAAGATAGATTGAGATGAGATGTTGGAGAGAGAAGATAAAGAAACAAGAATTTTTATTGGGAAGATATACTGTGGGAACAGAGTATGGTATAATGGATTATAGATATAACCCGAACTAATTATTGGAAAATAAGACTAAAGAAAGGTGTGATCGGTGATTATGTTGACAGAAAAGACATTGGAAATGTTTGAAGACTTCTGTTCTAGTACAGATAAAAAAGAGAAGTCAAAAGGAGCATACAAGCTAGTCCTTAATATGTATGCTGAGTACACAGGCGAAGACTTGTCAATGCTCACTAAGGAGTATGCTCAAAGCTTCAGCGACAAAATGTGCCAGGACGCATTTGCTGGTAAGTATTCATTCAAGACAGTTGCTGTACGATTAAGCTATATATCTGCCATCTGCGACTTCGCTGTTGCTAATTTAGAAAAGTATGATTATCCATCAAACTTTATTAATCACTTTGCTTTTATAGACAAGCCTACATATACAATACATGTAAGTCATAATGACATTGTAACTAAGAAGGACCTCGACAAGCTTTGTATCATGCTAAAGAAGGATAATCCTATGTTATATGCCTTCGTTATGCTTATAGCAGGATGTGGACTTAAACCACACGAACCTCGTATGCTCAAATTTGGAAATATAATAAAGGATAATGACGATAATTATGCTCTTATCTTTAAGAAAAAGAACGCATCAGAATACATTAAGCTTCCTGATGCAGTATTAGATGCTCTAAATCATTACATAGAGGACAGCAAAAAGAACTGCTTGGAAGATGATTATATCTTCACCAATCGCAATAATACTCCATACGGAGAAAGAGGCATACAAAAGATGCTAAAAACTTATTGTGACAATCACAATTTGCCAAACATAAAGCTTTACGCCTTAAGAAACAGCGCTGCGGTCTACATGCTTGACGGAAATGCCTCTAGCCATGATGTTGCAGCGACTTTAAGAATCAAGGACAAATGGATCGCAAGATATAATGGTGTCGTAAAGGACATAAAGAACTCTGCCCTAGACTATTCCAGACTCTCTAAGGTTTTGTCAGTAGGATTTGCAACAGACCTTCGTGGACTTTCTATTGAAGACTTAAAGACAGTTAACTTAAAAATAGACAGGATAATCCTATATGACAATGAATATACTGCCGTTCTTGATGATTTTTATATGAAAGGCAGCGGTATTTATCCGGACATTCATACTGTGTCGGCTCCTCTGTGCGTAATATATGATACAGACGAAAACTGTTATATTGCAGACTGTTTAAAATGTGGTTCTTTGCTTTCTTCATCTGCAGATATAAAAGAACTGGTTAAAATAGACGATAATACAGACATTTATGCCATTTTATCAAATTCTAGGAAAGTATGTATTGATGTCAAGGATAAAAAGCTAGACAACATAAGTACGCTTAAAAGGTCTTCGTTAGCCGACTTAAATGAACTTGGAAGCTTCGTAATGAATAATGGTAGCTTGATATATCTAGCTTATAAAAAGCTGGACATAGATGTTATTAAAGCTATACTAGGAGATAACTATACGCCAATAAGCTTCAAGCAGTTATCTCTTATAGAAAATAGGTACAAGGGTGGATATAGCAATGGTTCAGGAAGACAAGTATGGATTCCTGACTAGAAAGGAGCGTAGATATGGTAGGTGGCGGAATGTACGAAGTAACAACTTGCCCCTCTTGTGGTGAGCTGTTATGGAACGGATACTGCGAAAATAAAGACTGCAAATATCATTGGTATCCTTATGATGAAAACGAAGAGGATGAAGAGGACAACGACTACATAACTTGACAAAAGAAAGAAGTAATGCTACAATATAAGTGCTTTTTAAATCTTTTTTTACATTACATAACAACAGAGACGGAACAACAAAGACATAACAACAGAGACGGAACAACTAAAACGAAATAGTGAACCAACCCCCAAGATATTTAATTGCCTTGGGGGTTTTATTATATAAGTTTCCCTTGCACTTATATAATTTCTGTGATATTATATCTATTGTAAGTAATGCCTCGGCGTTATCGTTTGTGTCACAAGACACATTTCCTCAATGGAAGTTATGTATTTTATTTGTAGAGTTAGAGTATGCGTGTGCATATATCTAACTTTTTTTATTTTAAAAACCTAGAAAGTAAAAGCCTATGTTAATACGCTTCGGCGTAAACATAGGCTTTTCTTATAAAAAATGAAAAGAAAGGAAGGTGTTGATTATGCCAACAATCAACCAAAAAACAATCCAGGAAGTGCTTACTGAATTAAAAAAGCCTTTTCCTGCAGAAGAAATCAAAATTAGGGACTTCGACAACCAGCCCTACATCTCAGTAGGAACATTCATTGACAGACTCAATGAAGTTCTTGGAGCAGATCATTATAGTGATGAGTATAGTGACATTACTATATTCAATGCTAAAGACAGCTATTGCGTATCTGCTGTTTGTACCTTGTCCATACTTGATGATGATTACAAAGTAATCTTCAAAAAGTCTATGGCCGGGGGTTCAAACATAAATTTTCCTAAGGATAAGGAAACTAAAACTCGCATTAGTGAAACTACCTCAATGCCAAATGACATTGCTTCAGCATGTCAGGACGCATTTAAGAGAGTTTGTTCAAAGAGATTAGGAATTGGAGATGAACAGCTTACCGTAGCAGCCCAAGGAGTTAAGTATGATGTTATCCTTGATAGACCTTTAAGAGAATACAATGGAAACATCTTTGGAGATATCCGCAACGGAGACTCCCACTTAAAATTAGCAGTATTCAAGTCTGTTGCAAGTACCATTGAAAACAAAGAGGAACTTCTCGCCCTCAAGGCAGGTTCTAGTCTTTGCATTTATGGAACTATGGGAGAAGACAAGAATGGAAACCCACAGATTATAGCTAAGTCTTTAACTGTAGTTTCAAGCACTGGTTCTAAATCAAGTGGTACTCCAGCTCCTGAACCTAAAAAGGAAGGCCCTGAAGAAAAAAATTACTCTGTAAGAACTGCCGGTGGAGTAACAGAGATGCAGACTAAAGGAAACTATATGATTCCAGTTGTCTGTGGCAACGAAAAGGCAGAAATGGTGTTACAGGCAGACAAAGTAGCTCGTCTGAAAGAGAAGGGCTGTTGGGACACCCTGATTAGCAAAGCGATAGACGGTATCGACTTATCTTTCGTGGGTAAGATGTATCGCACCGCTACAAAAAATCAGTTGGTTGTAACATCAATCGCAGCTTAAGGAAATCAAAAAACAAAAGAACTAAGAGTCAATACCTACGAGTTGTAGGCGTTGACTCTTTTTTTATCAGAAAGGAAAAAACGACTATGGAAAATATCAAAATGATTAAATTATCACTCATTAACAACCACCCTGAAAACCCAAGAAAGGATTTAGGTGACTTAACAGAACTCTCTGAATCGCTTAAGAAGCAGGGAATATTACAGAACTTAACTGTTATTCCAGCTGAAGATAAGCCGGGAGAGTATTACGCACTTATTGGAAACAGAAGAACAGCCGCAGCTAAACTTGCTGGAATTGATGAAGCTCCTTGCATCATCAAGACAGGACTTAGCAAGAAGGAACAGCTCGCTATCATGCTCGAAGAAAATATGCAGCGTAACGACCTTACTGTTATCGAACAGGCTGAGAGCTTTCAGATGATGCTTGACCTTGGAGAAACAGAAGATAGCATTGCTCAAAAGACTGGCTTTTCTAAGAAAACCATTCGCCACAGACTTAATATTGCAAAGCTTGACAAGGACACTCTTAAAGAGAAAGAGCATGATGGTTTTCAGCTTACTATTAAATCATTATGTCAGCTTGAAAAGGTTTCAAACATTGAAACAAGAAATGAAATCCTCAAAAATGCTAAAAATGAGGACGACTTAAACTGGCGTATTACTTCAGCAGCCAGCGCAGAGAAGAGAGAAGCCAACTTCTTAAAGTTAAAGGCAATGTTAGAAGCTATGGACATTAAAGAAGCTCCAACTAATATTGAAAAGGCTAGATATACCTCGAAAATTCAGCAGGTTAAAAGTATTAACCTAAATAATGATGAAGTACCAGCCAAAATTGAAGTTGAAGCTCCATCTTCAGAACCTCTCTACTATATTAAGAGTTATTCATCTCTTGATATAGTGTGTAAGCGTCCACCTGAGAAGAAAGAAAAGTCTGCATACGAGATAGAGAGAGATAAGAAGAACGCCAATAGAAAGAAAGCAGGAGAGATTCTAAAAACAGTAGAAGCCCAGCGTAAAGTTTTCATAAATGGCGTTATCTCCGGTGCAATTACTATTAAAGATACACCTAATTTCAGAGATGATGTTTGGGAACAGTTACTTGACAATGGTATTTTTCTTTCTAAATCCTCTTTAGGAAGCTTCTTTACTGAAAAGAGTGAGTACAATCTTACTTCAACAGAAAGAGAAGAAGTTCTCGCTAAATTAGATAGTTGCAGCATATCTCAGCAGATAATGATTGCACTTTCTAAGTCCCTTTCGAGTCTTGAAGACAGATTATTTAGATGGAATGGAACTCATGATGATATTATCGCAATCAAGCTTGAAAAAGGTTATGACTTATTTAAGGAGTACGGATGGAATATTGAGGATGAAGAGGCCAAGAAGCTTATAGATGGCACTTCTGAATTATACACGCCTATCGAAACTCATAATGAAGAAGACGAAGACCTTGATGATGAATTTGATGATGAAGAAAGTGAGGAATAAAATTATGGGATACTATTCAGATGTTAATTTAATTTGTAAGAACAAAGCCTATGAAGAAATTAAAAAGGTATGGGAAGAAAACAACTTGATACCTAATACAGTAAAATTCCATAAGGACACAAATACTTATGTTGTAAATTGGAGCTGGATTAAGTGGTACAGCTGTTTTCCTGAAATAATTGCTATTGAGTCTACTTTAATGTCTTTTGATGAAAAAGAACCTGAGGAATACTCATACAAGCTTCTTTGTATTGGCGAGGACGACCAGCCTAGCGAGATGGAATCTCCGGAAGCTTACGATTATCTTTGTGATTACTGTATTTCAGTTTATGTCAACTTGGCTGAGCCTGAAGATAGTTACGAAGAAATTCCTGTAGAAAAGAAAAAAGCTTCATAAAAAACAAAGCAGTCTAAACAAATTGGGGTTCAGAATTTATCTGAACCCTTTTTTTACTTATTAATCTCGTCTAAGCCTTACTTTATCCTTCGCATTTCTCTTTCTTTCGTCACTAATGGCGGCATAGTGCTTCCTGGTCGTATTTACATCTTTATGTCCTAGAACATCTGCCACCATATAAATATCTCCAGTTTCCTGATACAGCGTAGTACCGTATGTACTTCTTAACTTATGTGGTGTTATATTTTTTATTGCTATGCACGATTTTGAATACTCTTTAACAAGAGCTTCGACACTTCTCACACTTATTCTTATCTTTCTTGACGATAAAAACAACGCATCCTTATGTTCTTTCATTGCCACAATGCCTTTGCGAACTTCTATATAATCCATCAAGGCATCTCGAACCTCATCACCAAAATACACAAAATCCTCATTACCGCCTTTTCTAGTTACCATTAAGCAATCATTGTCAAAGTCTATATCGTCTATATTAAGTCCTACGCACTCAGATACTCGTATACCAGTACCTAACATAGTAGTTACTATAGCAAGATTTCTTATCATATTCTTTTCCTGGTATATATTTTTCTTGCCTGTAAGTTTCGTATTATATTCAATAGAATCTAATAATTTAGCTGTTTCATTAGGTTCTAATCTAATTATTTCCTTTGTCTTAATTTTAGGAATACGGACTTGAACTGTAGGATTTACACTTATCATCTTGTTTTCATATAAATAGGAGAACAAGGAACGCAAAGAGAACATTTTTCTTCTAACGCCTGTATCAGAGTTAATATATTTCTTTCCTTCATAAGTATATATTCTTAAATATTCCATATATTCTTCAATATCAAGAGGCGTAAGCATTGAAAGACTCTCTGTACTTATTTCCTTCATAGATTTTATACTAGGATTATTATTTATAAGAAAAACAAAGAAGATTTTCAAATCGTTAGCATACGCAAGTCTAGTCTTAGATGTAGTATCAGGCTTTATTCCACGAAAATATGTCTTACATAAATCAGGAAAGTCCTCAAGCATTTCCTTTAATCTCAGATCACATTTAACTTCATTAGATTCGTAATAAGTAATTTTTTTACTCAATAATGTCACCACCTTTAAAATTATAAACATTTTTGCAGTAAACTGGAGTTTGACGCAATAATCTCTATGCTTGTATTTTATATTTTTCATTGCTAAATATCAAGTAATAATTGAATAAATAAGGAAACATATATTAAAAGCACCCCCTTCTGTTTTATTGAATCAGGCTAATAATATATGTTATAATGATACATCATATAAGTAATTTTATTATTAGAAAAAAGGACGGATAGAAAATGTTTAATCATACACTTGAAGAAATTAATCGTTCAGAACTTGTCTATTTTGAATTAGAAGCTAGACTAGAAGCTCTTGCAGAAGAATTTGGAATGACATGTGTAAATAAAAAATGTTACGCTCTTGAATCGTATAGTTTTAACTTTATGGAAAATGAGGATGGCAATTCACTAACAAATATATGTGTTTCTAATATTGAAGATAACGAAGATACTATTAATTTTCCTTTTCCCACAACATGGATATGGGACGAACCAGGCACTCATAAAAATGCTTACTTTGAATGGATCGAAAAATGCCCTAAAATTATGTATCGACCTTACAAAAATACATATCAAGAATCTATGAGTAATATAAAATGGTTTCATACAGAAGAAGAAATGTTTGAATATATTGCGAATAATAACAAACTTATTACTAATATTTCCTCTTTGTTTATTGGTGACGATATTATTTACGACAAAAGAAATACTTGGAATACAAGACATGTCATGTGTAGTAGTTTTGCAGGAATAGAACTTGAAAATCCTGTTTGTGTTGGGGTATTTAATTTTAATCCTATTAAAAGGAGACTCTAAAAGACAACATCAATAGAGGAGCTAGAACTCTACCTGTGTTCTAGCTCCTCATTAATAGGTTTAATCCTTAATAATATACCTCTTTTGCATCTGTTTCTGAGTATCATTTCCTTTAGTATATGGCTTTATATAAACAACCTTGCCAGTCTTGTAATGTCTGAAATGGCCTCTGACACCAAAGCAGCCAGTAAGCTTTCTTGGAGCCTTACTTCTAAGAACACTTGCAACTTTATTATTTGTGGTTTTTATCTTTATACCATTTAATAATATCTCCCTTGGCTTTTGTTCCCTTGGTTCTGATACATTTTCTTTTTTCTTTGCAGATTGTCTATGCGTATATTCCCTCGGTTCTTTTTCAGGCATTTCTTTGAACTCAGGGTGTTCTGCTAAATAGTTAAGGTTCGAAGAGATGGTTATTATATCCTCAACTGCATCTCTTAAAGCATTTAATATGTCAATAGCATCTTCCGACATCATGTACTCTTTTATTTCTTTTTCTTTTCTCTTTTGTCTTTGATATATTTCTATGGTTGCATCAGAAAAAGAAAGGACCTTACACACCTCGTTATCTCCTGGACTAAGATTATAAGGAATTTCCACTTTTATATTTCCATCCCAAGAAAAATTTTCCTCAAACAACATACTGCTCAAAACATCTAACGACATGATAAAAGTTTCTTCCTTATATTCACAATGGAAACTGTAATATATCTCTTCTGATATGTCAGGAGATTTTCTGATAAGCTCTTTTAAAAATCTATGGCGTTCACTCAACGACCACTGCTCAGTTTCATCAGGCAATAAATTCAGTATTGTTTCTTCATCCATTTCAGAAATCTTTGTATTAATCTCTATAACACCTGATGTTATTGGTGGCACTAAGGTTATTACTTCATCATCTTTGCATAGTCTTGAATTTAGCATTTTTGAATAATTGTTCATAATTATTCTGTCGCTAAAATAGGTTTCTTCTCTTATATTCTGTGCTTTTTCTAGTTCTAAGAGGTCAATCTGTTTCTCTGTCTTCACAACCTCACTCCTCTACTATCTAATCTAGTTCTTCTCTATCCATTATAGTTATTGTAAACTCATCATCTTCGTACTCTTCTCCTATACAAGCAAGAGTACACCAGCTAGATGCCTCTAAAAAAACTGGTATGTCTGATGGGTAAGCACATCTTCCCCCTATTTTTTCATTAAGAAAATCTGCAATCTCATCTTCAGCCTGTGGATTAAATATGTACTCATCTTCTTCAAAAGATATAACTGCCACAACATCTTCATATTTAGTGTAATCATGTCTTATCTTCATAATCTTCTCCAGTAAAAACTATAGTTTTCTCTTATTCATATTTGCCATTATTTCTACTGCATTACCATTCTCCATTAATAATCCGCCTGCAGTACGATTAGTTGAAAATCTCTTATCCATTTTTCTGACAAATAAACTTTCATTAGCTTCTAGGCTGGTTGTAGGAAATATAAAAATTCGTGTTGTATCTAATGCACCGTAACAATCTATAGAAAGCACCGAAGTTTCCACTCTACCAAATAGCAGGCGGTCAAATGGCTTGGTAGTAGACCAATGACGCATTATTCTAGTTTTTATATCTTTAGACTGTCCTATATACACTTGCTTATATTTGTCTAGTACCATTATGTATATTCCTGACATACCTTTACAGTCATTGAGATTTTTTATTTCTACAGTCCCTTTTCTAACTTTCAGCAATTCCTCTAAAGCAGCTGTGAACTCACTCTCGTCAAGGCTTTCCATATACTTCATATTCAAATCAAAATTAGCAAGGCAATCCTTTTGGTGCTTATCACACCATTCGTCATTATATAAAAGACAGTCTGTATCCTCGTAAAACTTTAATATTTCTTCCTCAGAATATCTTCTCTGCATATATGCAGGCTCCATAGTAGTGTTTTCTTTATCTATTATAGCATAGTTTTCTCTACTCAGCTTATTATGAGGTCCTTCTTTGATATTAACACCAAAATACAACATACTTTTTACTCCTTTGTTAGTCTTCGACTACTATTGATGTATTCAACTACAGCATATCTACCTTTCCTGTCAAAAGTCAGCAGAGTGAACCAGTCTGTATGACTCATGCAAATATCTTCCATTAGGTCGTGATAGCTTCTAAAATTCTTTTCTTGGATGTATCCCATTATATCTTTTAGCATTTCATATCTCTCTTCACTAGGAAAATCCTTTTTCACTAGATTAATCTGCATTTCTCTATACATAGCCCTTCTTCCCTTTCTAAAACAAAGACTCAAACTTACTCTTAATTCTCTGCTCTCTGTTCTCTGTCGCTGTCTTATCAGTTTTAAAGGTTCCATCTTCACACTCTATAAGGACATCACCCTCTTTTGCGTCTACTATATCTGCGTCTACCCATTTTATTGTGCCATCAATTTCAATGGCAGCTTTATCTTCTGAAAATCTGTCTAGTATAATCATATCGCACCACCTATTTCTTATTGAGTTCTTCTAAGATTGACAATATTTCATTCTGAACATCTATAAAATGTAAAAATTCATCTGAGATAGGTAAAGAATCAGTTAGTTCCTCATAAGCATAAGTAATTCCACGAAGCACACCAATCTCATTTAGTAAATTAGAATACTTTTTTTCTTCTTCATAAAACTTACAATTTTTTAAAGTTCTGTTCCATATCGCCATCAATCTCTTTTCAAGGTTTTGATTTTCTTCTATGACTTCATCTGTTGCAATATTACAGAGAATCAAATCTTCAAATTCTTGGAAGTCACTTTTCTTAAAATTCTTTCTTTTTAAATCTTGCAAGCATTTATCAATAATTGTTTCTGCCCCTTCTCCGAAACCTTCACAATAAAAGACAAATTCCGGATTTTCTTCGATTTTTTTGCGTAGTTCCTCTTCCTCCATCTTAAACGAACCTAATTCAAAAACCGTTGCATCATCGAAATTAAATGCTACATATACATCCCACCACATATCCGCTTCAAATTTTGTGAACACTATATCTATGCCCTGCTTCACTATAGTCTCGGCAATAGGCACCCAAAAAGAGTTTTTTTCTTTTCCTATCTTTTCTATTTCACTAAGAAACTTCTTTACACAATCATATTTAGTTATTTTGCATTTATATCTTATTATCATAATTTATTCATCTTCTCCAATCTACACTTTAATAACATTTAGAACAAGGCGTATAACCTTGGCTCTCTGCCTGTTCCTTACTCATTTGCGTCGCCTTATTTGGATTCATTTTACCGCAATTATTTTTGCTATGGTATTTACTTCCTGTTGCTGAAATCCAAACACTAACAGATGGTGCCTTGGTTACTACAGGTGCCTTTGTAGGCGCTTTTGTTACTACTGGGGCTTTTGTAGGAGCTTTTGTTACTACTGGAGCCTTAGTTGGTGCAACTGTCGGCTTAATTGTTGGCTCTGGTGTTGGTTTAACCAAAAGCTCTGACATTTTATCATAAGGCATTACATTTGTTGTTACCTTGTTACCTTTTACTGAAAATACAATATCTCCCTGATATCCAGTCAAGTATGTAAATACATTATTCTTAATAGAATAGTCTATTATCTCTATGTGCGGATGCCCGTAACTATTAAGCTCACGAACACTACAAGGGATAACCATATATGCAGGTGTTATCTCTTTGAATATGGTCGAATTTGTTTCATCTTGCCAACTGCCATGATGTGAAGCCTTATATAAATCAACCTCTCCGATTAAACCAGTATTAAGCATTTCTTTTTCTGCTTTGCCCTCTGCGTCACCCATTGACAAGAAAGTAAAGTCTTCATATTCAAGATAAATACCTACAGAATAATCGTTTAAGTCACTATATTCATCAGATACAGGTCCAAGAATAGTAAATGTTGCATCACCTAATTCATATTCTGTACCCTTAACAGCCTTTGTAAGTTTTAACCCTTCATCAGCCACAGTATCAAGGAATGTCTCAAACATTTTTGTGTTATTTGTGGCTGGACTTACAATTATCTTTGTTTCGCTATCTGCATACTCACTTACAATTTCGCTCATATCTGTTAGATGATCGGCATGTGGATGGGTTAATATGATGTAGTCGGCCAAAAAATTTTCTTCAAGTTCTGACAAGTAAGATGTAACTTCGCCTTTTTCATCACCTGCATCAATGAGCATTGTACTATCTCCACACTTAATATATATCGCATCACCATTACCACACTCTATGAAGTGTATTTCTAACTCATCTTTCTCTGGTTCCTTAGTTGGTTCTACTGTTGGCTCTACTGTTGGTTCTGCTGTTGGCTCAATAGTTGGTTCTATTGTCGGTGTCAGAGTAGGTTCTATGGTTGGCTCTGTCGTTGGTTCCGTAGTCGGCTCTGTCGTTACTGTCAGAGTAGCTTCGGGTTTCTTAGTTTCTTCCTTTGGTTTCTCAGTCTTCTTCGTTTCTTCTACTACTTCTTTATCATTATCATTTGATGTGTCCGCTGTGCCACAAGCAACAAGAGACACCGACATAAGCAACATTAAAATTAGTAATTTAATTCTCTTCATTTGTTACTCATTCCTTTCTAAAACTCCATCATTTCTACAGTATAATATGGCACAAAGTCTATGTACCACCAACCATAAACTATAAGTGCCTTGCCTAAAATATCATCTTTAGTTATATAAGGGTTCTCCCAATGTCTTGAGTCTATGACCTCTAATCTATTATCTCCAAGAACAAAATAAGAGTCTTCAGGCACAACATACTCTTCATACATTCCACCTGATGTACCACCTGTAATATAATCTTCTGATACAGCATAACCGAATAACTTCATTGTCATTGTTTCTGTATCAAAGGTTATTACATCACCTGGAACACCTATAATACGGCGTACCATATATTCTCCATCACGCTCAATTACAACAACATCTCCTCTTGCTGGTTCAGACTTAACATACGCAAGTCTATTAGCAAGAATATGTCCACCCTCCTTAATACTCGACTCCATAGCATTACTAGCAACCTTGCAATTAAGTAAAACATTACTCAGTATCAAGTACAGTAAAATAAACGGCAGTAAGAAGTAAAAAACTTTCTTTATGCTATAGTTCATCTCATTCTCTCCAATCTTTTGTTTTCTTTAAATTATAACACACTATGACACATTTACAACAGAAGTGACTTTTACATCACCCCTGTTGATACTCTTATTAAGAGCATGTGCTAATGTACTCATAACTTAATCATACAGTATCAAAACTATCATTTCAACATTTCTCATTCACTTTTTATCGTTTATATTCCTTTTGTATTCTTTACAATCTTTTATAGATTTTATTATGCCATTCAGTTTACTTTTTGTGCTGTATATGCTATTATTATACAGAAAGGAGATTTGCTCTAATGAATACTATAGGACAACGAATCAAGTCATTAAGAGGCTATGTTAAGCTCGATCAAGAAGAGTTTTCAAAAAAAATCTCTTGTTCCAAGAGCTATCTAGTCAAAATGGAGAATGATATATCAACTCCTTCTGAGTTGTGTATAAGAAATATAAGCTTCGTTTTTGGCATTAATTATAATTGGCTGCTTAACGGAGAAGGCTCTCTCTTGCAAGAATATCCAACAGCCGAGAGTGTCTATAACACCCTATCTAATTCAACATTAGATGAGTCGGATATGCGTTTCATTCACCTTTATTCAAAACTAAGTGCTGAAGAACGCAAAAACATAAGAGATTATTATACTAAGAATTATTTATAGAAAGGTGATACTACTATGGCAATGAAATCATGTATTATTTGTGGTAAAAAAATAGGTCAGAAGGCTACTACTTGCCCTTTCTGCAAGTCACCACAAGCAGATACAAATGAAATACAGATTGAAACTGTTGCTGATACTGTTACTGAAACTGTTGTTGAAAATACAACTGAAACTGTAATCGAAGCAGAGGTTGTAACAGTTGAAGAAATAGAGGACGATATAGTTGATACTCTTGAAGTTATTGAAGAAGAAAAAGCCGAAGAAACAGATGCTTTTACTACTGCTAAAGCTTCAATAATAGAAGAAGTTAACTTATATGAAGAAGAAAATCCTAACGATAATACAGAGTCTGAACCTGAGGTTGAAGAAGAAATCGACACTAACTTTGACGGATTCTACGATAACTATATGCCGAAACTCAATGCGGCTATAAAAAAAAACATGAAATCGGCATCTCTGATGGCGGTGTGCATGATAATCAGCGTGATTATGATAATAATGGTGTGTCTAAGCATACTGTAGGCAACATAATCAGATATTCTATTATTGTACTCTTATTAATATCACTTATAATATGTATCGTTCTTCTTGTTTCTATATATCGCAAGAACAAAAAAGAAGAAGAGGCATACATAGTACAAGGCGAAGTCTGCATCCAACAGGTTCAAGACAGCGAAGAACTTATTGCAGAACTTGACGCACTCCCAACACCAGCCCCTACTGCTGAACCAACTCCTGCTCCTTCTCTCGCACCAGGACAAAAGCCTGAGCCAACAGTTGAGCCGGACACTTCCCAAACAAAAACTCCAACTAAGCAATTACTAGAAAAGAAAAACGAAGATATTGTCGGATGGATTAAGATTAACGGAACCAATATAAACTATCCAGTTGTACAGACTGACAATAACTCATATTATTTAGATCACAATTTCAAAAAGCAATCTTCTGCTGCTGGAGCAATCTTTATGTATGCAGAAAACACTTTTAAAGACGAGAACATTTCTATCTATGGACATCATATGAACAATTCTAAATACAGTATTATGTTCTCGGAATTAGTAAACTATTATGATAAAGACTATGCAAAGAGTCATTCTAAGATATATTTCTCTGACGATTATAACAATCTGCAGGAATATACTGTACTCCTTGCTATGCACATAGATAAAGAGAAGGTAAAGATGAATTATCTCAGACAGTCGTTCCCTTCAGAAGCAATTTTTAAAGCGTATATGGACCAGCTTAAGAACAATGCTAATATGTTCCTAGAAACAACAGATTACGCCTACGGAGATAGATTTATTACTCTTATTACTTGCGATAGAAGTCAGTATGGCAAAAACGGAAGATGTATTGTTGTAGCCGTAAGAAAGCCTACTTCTGAGGAAGTTGAACAAGATACTATGGAAAAGCCTGAGTACGGATTAGACTATAGCTCATAATCAAATTTGTATCATAAATTTCACTCTATACGAAAGGAGCAATAATTATGTTTATAAAAATTAAAGATATAACAAAAGAAATCTTGCAAAATAATATGGTTGAAACCATTTACTACATAGACAACACAATAATAGATATAAAAAAGGAAGTCCTTAATGATTTAACAAATATGTATGACAATATCAAGGAAGACTTGGATGAAGATGATGAAGATGATGTTGCACTCTTAGAAAAACTTGCACTAGCCATAGAAGAAATCAAAAATGACGAAGCAGATGCTTACGATACATACTGGGACTTTTGTAGCTATAGAAGTGACGATCCTATTGAAGAACTTTATGAAAAAGCTAAGCTTCAAGGAGAATATTTGGATAAGATTGATAGCCTAGCAAAAGAATACTTTCAGATTATCAAAAATTCATTTTGTGAATTTAATGAAGAAGTTGAGCTTGACTTTTCAAGAAAATCACCATCAATATACATAACTTTGCCGTTAAAAGCAACGCAAGAAAATGTTGACTATATATATGAGAACTTGGAATATAATTCATTTATATACAATGTAACAAATGTTTATGAAGAGAATGAAGAATATGACGAGGACGAAAATATAGAATTAAGATTATCTGACCACGATTTCGGCAGTTACTATAACGAATATCACGGAGATATAAGCTACGAAAAAAACTGCATAAACATATATCGTGCTTTATAATAACAATATATAAACCTAGAGTTTACTCTAGGTTTATTATTTTCTTCTTGCATATAAATAAAAGCCGTGTTATTATTATATATGTAATTAATGCCTCGGCGTTATCGTTTGTGTCACAAGACACATTTTCCGTAAGGAAAGTTATGTATTAATTTAGTAGAGTTAGATTGTGCAATCGCACAAGTCTGACTTTTTTTTATGTCAAAAAAACAAAGAAAGCAAAAAAACGAAAGGAAGTGGACAGTCATGAATAATGACGCAAAAAAAGTGATTAACCTCACAGAAAAGGAAGAAGCTTTGGACTTCTTTAAAAAACAAAAGGAATCGGACAAATGGGTAAGATGCAATGTATCTGACCTAATCGCAGTCCCTATTCCTCCAGCACCAGTTGTTGCATCTTTAATTAAAGACCAGCTTGAGATTAACAACTCTCCTGATGAGATTGTAGAAGCTATTGAAGAAATGGGATTTCTAGTGTCTTATCCGGGAGAAGAAAAAAGACAGAACGGACTCCTCAGATATACTGCTACTGGCAGCGCATTTGAGAGAGGACTTATTAAAGGTTCTATCTTTAAGAAGCTCTCAGCTGAAGACACCTGCGAGATACTAAACAAGTGTTATGCTTGTGAAAAGGACTCAAAGGCGCTAATTCTTTATAGAGATGAAAAGATTTCAGCAATTCATTCAGGTGATGAGTCAGACTACAGCGTTATTCCTGTATTTGATTTACTCAACGAATTGACATCTTACTTAGACGCTACTTATCCTGGATACAAAATGTTGTCATGTTCATGTACTTATGAATATGTTCGCGCAACTTTTGAAATTCCAGACAAAAAGATAGCTGAAGAGTTAAACAAGGTGCTGAAAAAGTACAACCACCCTACTCTTGAAGGAAATCCAGTTATCACATTTATTACAAGTGATGCAGGAATGTCAGCTGTTAAGCTGTATCCTTACTTCAAGGACAAAAGCGGAAGTACAGTAAATATAGGAAAGCCTCTACAGCTTACACACAAAAACAGAGCAAGTATTGAAGATTTTAAGGTGAAATTGCAACAGGTATATGCCACTCTTAATGAAGCTCCATCTCTCATAGAGGAACTTGTTAAGACTGCAATATTCAATCCTGAAGGTTGCTTTAAAAAGGTATGTAAATATCTTAAGCTGCCAAAGAATGAATCTTTAGATGCTTGCGATTTTTTTATGTGTGGCGTGGAAAACACTACTGCACTAGATGTTTATTATGCACTATATGAAGTCCTTGATTTAGCAAGGAAGAATGGTGCAACTCCTAATAGGTTAATAAATATCGAGGAAGCAATAGCAAGAAGCTTATTCATCAAATGGGATGAGTTCGATCACCCTTTTGAATGGATGTAACAAAAACACAGAAACCCTGAGGAAGCACATCAAGCTTCCTCTTTTTAAAGAAAGGAAAAAACGATATGAAAAGAGATTACAAACCTATTGCACTTTTAGACACAGCAGGATTAACAGAAGCCGACTGGCTTGAAGCAAGGGACCACGGAGACGGCTCCGTTAAATGGGGAATAGGCGGTTCAGATGTCGCAACAATATTTAATTTGTCTCCTTGGAAATCTCCAATGGAACTTTATGATGCCAAGAAAGGTATCGCTCACGCAGTTCCAATCAAAAAGAATGAAGCTGCATTAAAAAGAGGTCACGACTTCGAAGAGTATGTTGCTCAGGCTTTTGCTAGTAAAATGGAAAAGGACGGTCATAAGGTTGAAATAACTAATGATACTCGTCTATTCCAGCATGGTGAATATCTTCTTGATGAATATGGCGACTTCATCTGTGACGAAAACGGCGATCCGATTCTTAAATATCCATTTGCTTTAGCAAACTTGGACAGAATTGCAAAGGTTGATGGTTCTATCTGCATCTTAGAATGTAAAACCACTAGCCCTCACAATTTCGATACTATTAAGGACTGGAAAAACGGCCTTGTTCCTATTTACTATGAGTATCAGTGTAGATATTACATGGCAATTATGAACCTTGATGTCTGTTACATCTGCTGTTTATGGGGACTTGACTATGACAATGACTGCTCAATAGTTAAAATCGAAAGAGATGAAGCTATTGAAGAAATTATTATGGAAGAGGTTGCACACTTTGTAGATGGACTTGAAAACAATAATCCTCCAAGTGATGCAGACTCAAAAGAAAGCCTTGCAGTAACCTATTACAATTCATTGTATGGTGAATCAGATGCAAGACTTCCTGAGATAGAGCTTCCTGAAGACTTCATTGAAATAGTCCAGGACATTAAAGTGCTTGATGAAAGAATCGAGGAATTTAAGAGAAGAATTGAATCTCTCGAAGAAAAAAAGAAAAAATACGAGGTAGAATTTGCCAAGGTTATGAAAACTGCAGAAAAGGCAAGAGTATATCTTCCTGACAATAAAGTTGCTTATATTAAGTATAAGACAGGAAGAAAGGTAAGTAAGCTTGATACAGATAGAATCAAGACTGAAATGCCAGCTGCATACGCTGAGTGTTTAGACTTCTCTTCTACTATCTTTAGAGATAAGTACAAGAAGGAAGTTAAAAACTTCACTCTTCCAGCCGAAGGCAAAACTGATAAGAAACTAGAGATTAAATTTGATATTGTTAAAGGAGCGTGAATTATATGACTAAGTGCTATGTTTGCTCACCATTAGGAGCAGAAACTGATGAAAAAATAGAGATTAACAGACTTGCAGTAATCAATTACTGTAAGTTAGTTGAGAAGGACTTAGGCTATAATGCAAAAGCTCCTCACTCATATCTCCCACTAATCTTAAACGACAACATTCCTGAAGAGAGACAGTTGGCTCTTTCCTTTGGGTTAGACCTTCTTAAGCTTTGTGATTGTATCGCCGTTTGCGGTGATAGAATTTCAAAAGGGATGTATGGCGAAATAAGAACTGCCATTGAGTTAAAGAAGCCTATCTTTTGCTTCAACGATATGGTTGAATATCTTATTAAGGATATAGGTGGTAGTCCTATTCTTATGGATAATAAGCTTTTAGGACAATGCTCTCAGTTTATCGGAACTCTTTAAGCATGTGGAAAGGAAGGTTTGGCCTTCCTTTCTTTTAAAAACAACAGAAAGGAAAAAATTATATATGTTCTTAGTAAAAATTTTATACAGAAAGCCTTGTGATTGTAGTCACTTTGATTATAGTGTCTTTGAAAACTTAATTGTTAGACCATTCAAAACTAGAAAAGAGGCTAACGATTATATTACAAACGAAGCTATTAGCTGGATTGAAAGAAGCACTTCAGCTAAAGAATTTCTCAAAAGATATACTGGAGAAACCAAGCTTCCTAAGATAGCTACGGAAGACATTGAAGAACTCGAAGATATCCTTATTCGTATGGAAGAGGAAGATATACACTCTTTCATATTTGAGATAAGTGAATTTGAACTACAATAAGAAAGATTATAGTATACAGAGAAGTCCCGATTTGGGGCTTCTTTTTTGCAACAAAAAAAACTGACACCCATGAAAATGTCAGCCTTCCTCTTAAAAAATGAAAAAAAAGATATATAAAAATCGCAGAACCTTTACAACCCTCAAGAAAACTATCCTTTAATCCCTCTAATTCTTGAAGTCCCCTTCAATTAGAACCTCTCTTATTAATTGTGGCTCCATCTAAAATCCCTGATTCTGCTTTCTCAAGCCTAAATATCAGTAAACCTCTCGACTTTGCTACATATCAATAAAAAAGTTTCTAATCTCCAGCTCTTTCAATCCTTATTAGAATAACATCATTATTTCTTGATTGTCTGCAAGCCCTTGCGCTTCCTATCAGATTTAATCTGGCAATGCGTTTTCAACTACAACTAGATACTTTTGTAGTATTTCATAAGCTCCTTCCTTCTCAGGAAGCTCAGTATTTGCTGGAAGATAGACACTTACTATGTTTCCAACCTTTATCTTATTCTTATTATCATAGATTACATAAGCATATCCATCATTGCTAATAGTGATTTTTCTTGTGCTAGATTTTTCTACTACTCTACCAATAAAACTCACATACTCGCTTTGCACACACTCTCCTGTAAGCTTACTGTATCCATTTCTGACTACTGTAATGACTTCTACAAGTACAAATGCCTCATATATTATCAATGCAACTAGACCAACAGAAAAGAACTTTAATTTTTCCAAGAAACCATTTCCTATAAAGAAAGACAATACAGAAAATACAACCATAAACAATATTCCATATAATATCTTTTTTAAGAATAAAACCCTTAAAGGAGTTTCTATTTTTCTGAACTCTTCTATGTATGTCTTAAACATAAAATCACTCCTATCTCAATGCTTATCCCTATTCTATCAAAAAAAATTTTCCGTGTAAACTTTCCTATATTGCAAATTTCAAAAAAAAATGATAATATTATTAATGTAATTAATGCTTCGGCGTTACTGTTAGAGTCTTTAAGACTCTTTTCCGCAAGGAAGTTATGTATTTATTAAGTAGTCAGATTATGCCCTTTTTGGTGTATATCTGATTTTTTTTATCAAAAAAATGAAAGAAAGGACGAAAAAACATGAACACTTTTATGCTTTCTAACTGTGTTGTCTGTGCTGGATTCGGCTCCGAACCTGCAATTAGGTTCTCAAAAACAAGTACAGATACAGACATGGCAAGATTTAAGGTCGGTGAGTGCGTATATGACTCAAAGGCCGAGAACAAAAAAAGGTACAACAACTGGAGCTGTATATGCTATGGTGATGTTGCCAAACGAATTAAGAACATGGGACTTCAAGCTCGAAGTCGCATTAATCTTAAAGGCAGTATGGATATTTATTCATACACTGACGAAAACGGCATAAAACACGATACCGCAACAGTAATCGTAGACGACATTGAGTATGCTACTCCTATGGTTAAAAAGGAAGAAGCAGAAAAAGAGTCTACACCAAAATTACAACCAGTTGACAAAACAGAAACAACACCTTCATCAGACGAAAAGGTATTAAATCTTGATGAAGAAAACCTTTTCTTTAAAGGTTCGTTTCTGTAAAAGCAATCCCTCAGTAATCGAGGGATTTTTTTATTTGTGAAGAAAGGACAAAAATTATGAAGAAATCAAAAAAAACAAAAAAATTCAACTTATTAGTATCAATATTAGTTATGACAGGTTTGCTTGTTGCAAGAAAGTGGATAATAGAGAATTATCTCCTATTGTCTTTTGCAATAGCAGCACTCACATTTATCTTCTTGACCTTTAGAAAACCTAAAGAGAAAAAAGTAAAAGAAGAGAAACCATTAACTGCCGTTAAGTCTATCAGCAACTATATGAGTACAAATTATCCAAGTTCTTGCTGGAGATTTGTAAATCAAAACTTCGGTACAGAGATAACCAATGGAAAGGTACTGGTTGAAGCAAAGAAAGAAGAAAACAGTGAGCAACTTTTTCTTCACTTGGAAGGAATCCATGTTGTTGCTGTATCTAAGTATACAGAGCCTAAATCAATGTATGAACAGGCCCTTGATACAGTAAACAATATTACAGAAACTATTACTAAGTGGTTGAATGTAATGTATCCAGACTGTCCTTGGAGCTACGCCAAGGATAATTTCGGAGAGCTGATACTAACTACAAACCAAGTTCCTGTCATTGTACACGCAAAGAAGGGCAAAGTTTTGATAAATGTGAAGCTCAATGAAGAAAAAGAAATGGTATTGATGAGTGAAATAACAGACGCAGCGCAAGTTGCTGAAGCTGTTGTGGATGTCCATACTCAGGAGTCAGAAGAAAGTTCGCCAGTCTTAGATACATCTTCGGATGCAGACACATTTTTTCAGAAAATGGCAACTAAGATAGACGAGCTTATATGTGAAGCTTTAGATAACAAGGATAATGAAATTGTTATTCCTAAAGCTTGGCTTCCAACTGACGCAGACGAATTAGATGCAATTACTGAGGCTCTAGTGGTCGATAAAGGGTTTGCATCTTCTGTAGTTACAGAAGCCGGCATCAAATGTATCATACCAAATTAAAAAGAAAGGCAAAAAACAAAAATCCGAGTCAAGAAGTATGTAACAACACTACTCTTGGCTCTTTTTTTAAGAAAGGACAAAAAATTATGGCAAATGTAAACATTTTTGGTTTCAACGCACCTGTAGAGGGCTTTGAAACTATGGACATGAGAAAAAGTAAGGAAGGCGTTGCAAGTGTTTTTAACCCGGGTGGAGCAGATGCAGTATCAACTGTATCTCCTACCCTATTAAAGGCTCTGCAATCCTTTGCAAGAATCAAAATCAACAGTAGACCGGGTGCTATCGGACTTGGAACAGACAGAGTATCAGCTGAGTATCAGACCGGAGCTGATGAGTATGATGTTGTAGTATATACTCCTTCATCAGGTTCAGTATTAGCTTCTCATATCGACACTCTTTCGGGTGGTAGTATCGCTTATAAATTAGGAAAGGGAAACAGATTAGGAACAGCCATTATGTTTTCATTAATTCCTAACTTAATGCTGGATGCAGAATTTCAAGACTGCTACAAAAATATCGAGTTAGACTTGTTATGTGACAAGTTTGCAGATATTGCAGACCAAGCAGAATTTGAAAAGAACTTGCATACTCTTAGCGATAACGCTTATCGCAGAATTAGCGAAAACTCTTCTGTACCAAGTGCTGTTTTGCTGAAGATACCAAAAACAGGTAACTTAGTAACCATTAAAAATTCAGCAATATCTGCTGGAACATATACACCTGACTCTGTGTATGTGGGAGATTTTAATGTTTTAACTACAGTTAAAGCTAAGTCTACCAATACAAAGACAACTATTTCAGCAAAGGACTTTGACGGCATGTATGCTCTTGATTCTTCAAGGGTATACACAGAAGAAGAAAAGAAATTGATTCCAAGTATTCCTGATTACTATGTTGTTTCAGATGAGGCAGTTGAAATTGCCTTACATGCTAAAGCAACTTTAGGAAAGAAGAACTCAATGAAGAACTTCTTACTAAGAGGCCCAGCGGGTACAGGCAAGACAATGGATGCAAAGGCAATATCTTCGGCTTTAGGTTTGCCTTATGTGCTATTCACTTGCTCAACCAATACAGAGATTTTTGACTTTATCGGTCAGATGCTTCCATGTACAGGAACTAAGTCAACTCTTACTCCTTCAGACATAGTTTATGATCCTGAAGGCAGTTATGAGGAGCTTACAGGTAAAACTGCTCCTGAAGACATTGATGTAGCAGAGGTTATGGAACTGTTTATGGCAAATCAGCAGTCTGACAAAGGCTTCAAGTATGTGGAAACCGACCTTATCAAAGCTTTGAAGTATGGATGGTGCATTGAAATTCAAGAACCAACTGTTATTTCGCAGCCGGGCGTTCTAGTAGGATTAAACTCCTTATTAGAACAGGAAGGTCTTATCACTCTCCCAACTGGAGAAACGATAAAGAGGCATCCACACGCAGTAGTCATAGTAACAACCAATGTTGACTACGAAGGCTGTCGAGGCTTAAATCAATCCGTAGTGTCAAGAATGAACTTGTGCTTGGACAAACCATTACCTGATAATGAAACTATCGTTAAAAGGATAATGAACAAGACAAGTTATAATGACAAAGACTACATTGAAGGTATGGTTGATATAGTATCTCAGATTAATGAATACTGTATTGCCAATGATATAACTGACGGTGTATGCGGAGTCAGAGAACTTCTTGACTGGGCGGAATCAGTAAGTATAACAAAAAACCCATTTAAGAGTGCAATACATACTATTATCAGCAAGGTAACTTCTGATAAAGAAGAAAGAGATGCAATAGTGTCAAGCTTCTTCGAACCTAGTATATTCGCACCTTTTATGTAGCAAGTTTAGGGAAAGGCTTTATGTCTTTCCCTTTTTTATTTAGAAAGGAAAAAACATATGAGAACAAATCATACAAGAATAAAAGCTCTTGCAAAGCAAGAAAAAGGACTACTTAATGACAGAGGTTTCTTTACTTCTCTCCACTTTAAGGGATACCTCAATGACATCTCTGAGATAATATCAAGAAGATATGCAACAAAAGCTCCTGTGGTTCACACTATCCACGACTCTACATCAGGTGTTGTAGCATATACTAACAACAGTATGATAGTTGTGAATACTGACAATATCTTAGTAAAGGATGCACCAACAAGATATGACAAGTTTCAAATTATACTTGGAATATTGCTTCATGAGTTAGCCCATATCCTATATACAGACTTTGATTTATGCGTTAAGGAAGAAAAACAGATAAAAACTGCGAAAGACTTCTTATCAGAGCCTATATCAATGGATAGCGATATGGAAGCTTCTTATGAAGACTTAAAGGAGTATCTTTCTACTCATAAAAAGGTCGGTGCTTTCTGCAATATATATTTGACTGTTGACAATGCGATTGAGGATGCAGCCATAAATGAGATAGTCAGCGGAGATTATCCTGGCTTTGCACCACACTTAGAAAAAGCTAACAATGTTCACAAGGAGAAGTTTCCTTCCTTTGATGAACAGTTGAAAGAAGAAAAGTTTAAGATATTTACAACCATTAATCTTCTACTCTCATACGCCAAGTTTGGAGAAGTAAAAGCTGATAGAAAGCTTTATGGCAATGAAAGAATACAGACTGTATTTTCCGCAATAGAATATATAGACGAAGCTATTTCTTGTTATGATGCTGGTATCAGAAGAAGATGTGTAAATTCCATAGTGTTAATCTTATGGGATTACATAAAAGAGTATCTTGAAACTCTCCCTGACGAAGAAGAAAAGGCTGAAGAAAAGACAAAGGAAGAAACTAAATCTCCTACTCCTTCTGCTCCAAAGCCTGAGTTAACAAAGAAACCAAGTGCTAAGCCTAACTCTAACGCATCTAACTCTAGCAATAAAGCAGATGCAACAGCTCCAAGTGAAAAATCAGAATCAAAGTCAGGTTCTCCTTCAACTTCTAAGACACCAACTCCCGAAAGGAAAAGTGGCGGAACTAAAGAAGAAATGGAAAAAGCCCTTAATAAAGGTAAAGCTTCAGAGCCTAAGTCAGGTTCTCCTTCAGCTTCCGTAGGGGCAATGAATGAACTTGAAGACGATATTTCAATGGAGAAGGCTGAAAGCAAGATGAAAAGCGAGGTTGAGGCAGAGTTTAATCATAATAACATGCAGACAAATTATGATGAAATCCATAACGGAATTTCGTGTCGTATAAATCGTGTTGATTATGATTACAACGATAAGGTTGCTTACAATCAAGTTGCACCAGAGTTAATTAGAGCAAGTAAGGCACTTCAAAGAATACTGAAACCTAAACTAAAAATCAGAAAGTTAGACAGTAAAAACACGGGGTTAAGCTTTGGAAGAAGAATTGACGCACATTGTCTTGTTAGACAAGATGAAAAAGTCTTTTTCAAAAGAAATCTTCCAAACGAAAGTCCTGAACTAGCCGTCTGCTTACTGGTAGACGAATCAGGTTCTATGGGTGGTAATCGAATCGAAGCAGCGAGAAATGCAGCGATTACTCTTTATGATTTTTGCTGTGGTCTTAATCTTCCGGTTGCGGTATACGGTCATACTGCTGGACATAACGGATATGATGTGCATATCAATGCTTATGCTACATTTGATAATCCTACTCCAAATGACAAATACCGAATGATGAAAATGCAAGACCTTTCATCTAACAGAGATGGTTACGCACTTAAATATTGTCTGAATGAACTGTCTAAACAGCAGACTCAGGCAAAATTAATGATAATCATATCTGACGGAAGACCTGCAGCGAGAAATTATTATGGCACTTCTGCTTGTGATGATATAAGAAAAGTAAAAAAAGAATATGCTAAAAAAGGCATTGTTACCTTTGCGGCTGCCATAGGTTCTGATAAAGAAACCATTGAAGGCATCTACAAAGAAGGCTTTTTGGATATAAGTGACTTATCTCTTCTTCCATCAGCCTTAACAAAGCTTGTAAAGAAGCATTTGAAGTTCTAATTTATGACAACTCTGCATCAATTTGATGTGGAGTTGTTTTTTTTCTTGCATTTTTTTAAATTAGGTGTTATTATAAGTAATGTAATCAATGCTTCGGCGTTGCAGTTAGAGTCAAAAGGCTCTTATTCCAGTAGGAAAGTTATGTTTTTTTGTTAGATAGTTTTATGCGTGTGCATATTACTGTCTTTTTTTTTACAAAAAAACATGGCAAGAACAAAAAAATGAAAGGAAAGGTAAAAATTTATGAACAAAGTAATTTTAATGGGTAGATTTACCCGCGATCCAGAAGTAAGATATTCACAAGGAGAAAACTCAACTGCTATTGCAAGATTTAATCTTGCAGTAGACAGAAGGTTTGCAAAGAAGGAAGGAGAAGCGTCTGCCGACTTCATCAGTTGCGTAGCATTTGGTAAGACTGCTGAATTTATTGAAAAATATTTCAAGCAGGGAAGCAAAGCTGTAATAACTGGTAGAATACAGACTGGTTCTTACACCAACAAAGAAGGTCAGAAGGTATATACAACAGATGTTGTTGTAGAAGATGTTGAGTTTGCAGAAAGCAAAGCAAACGCATCAGGCAATACTGCTGACGGATTTGGTTCAGCTCCTGCTCCTCAGGGTACTGCTCCTGAAGGATTTATGAATATCCCAACCGGACTTGAAGAAGAGTTACCATTCAACTAAAAAAAACATAGACAAAGAAAGGCAATGTGTAAAAGCATTGTCTTTTTCTTTTGTCAGAAAGGAAAGGCTTATGACAATACTTGATAAGCTTAAAAAAACAAATTACTCAGAGTTACCACTCATACTTGAGAAAGAATACAGAATTTATATTCTTCTTAGTATGAAACTGATTAAAGATGCAGTAGTTGATAATCCTACACCTGAACAGATGCAGGAAGTATCAAATGGCATACTTAAGATTGCAAATCTTATGATTTATGACCGTACAGCATCTCATCTTTCTTGTGACGAGATAAAGATTGTAAAGGAGCAATTCATTAAGACTTTCTCTTTTTACAGAAACAATAACTCTTACAAGAGAGACATTCTTACATTCGCAGACAGATTCACTAAAGAATGGTGGAATGTAAGACAACAAGCGTGTTACTTAGAAATTTAATTTAAAGAAAGGACAAAAACTATGAATAACGAGAGAAAAGAAAGAAAAAACAAAGCTTTAGAAACCATTATGGCAAATCTCAACAAGGTTGAAGGCTTCGAGCCTGAAGCTTTAGCAGATGAATATGTAAATACTATTGATGGAAGTGTGAAGTATCACCTTCCTGTATTCGCACAGAAGGCGTGGTTTCTACTTAAGCACCCTCAGGGAAGCTTCAGATATGAAACAATAGCTCATAACGAGAAGGAAGCTATTGTTAAATGTAGGGTTTATCTTAATTACAAGGATGAATACCCTATCTCAGAAGCTACTGCAGTAAGAAGGACTGCTGATGTTTTTGGAAACAGAAACATATCAATCCTTGAGTGGGCTGAAACCGCAGCAACAGGCAGAGCATTGAAAAATGCTGGTTTCGGTCTTCAGTATATTGAGGATCCGACTATTGAGGGCCTTGCCCCTAATACTACTGCTGATTATGCTGTTGGCGTTAAGAAGAAAGAAGAAAAAGTTAAGGAGAATACTGGTGAAGAAAATGCTAAGACATCATCTGTAGCTACACCAAAATCTCAGCCTGAACCTGTTCAGGAAGAAAAAGAAGTTACAGAAACTACAAAGTCCGAAGAACCAAAGGCTGAAGTAGTAAATACTGACGAAGCTGTTGATGAAGCTGATAATGAAGTCGTTAATGAAACTGAAGTTATTGAAGAACCAATTACTGATAGCGAAGAAATGACTCTCGAAGAAGCTGTAAGCTATGTGGGAACATACAAAGTCTGCAAAGACGAAGTATTTGGCACAATGAAGCCAAACAAAATTGTATGGATACTTAGTATAGCAGACAAAGCTCCAGCCAAAGATGTTGAAGCTGCCAAAGTGATTGCTAAACACTCTCCTGCTGTTATGGCAAGATTGAGCGAGAAAGGAATCACTATCTAATTAATCCAGGAGGTAATGAAAGATGTACGATTTTCCTTACAGCATGACGGATATCTTGGGGTTGCTAGACATAGCAATCCCACCTCATAGAGGTGACGATATCACAATGAGCTGTCCTAATTGCATAAAACCAAATAAGGACCATTTGCGAATTAGCTTAAAAAAGGACATGTTCCATTGCTATTCTTGTGGTTTCAAAGGTGGAATGTTAGCCTTATACAGCTATTATACTGGCTTAGATACAAAAGAGTCTAATAGAGATATTCTTGATAGACTTAATATGAATACTAAGGCGGATAAAATTCAGGGCAGAATACAAGTAGAGAACGAGAAGAACTCTTTTGCGACTGAAAATCCTATTGCATCTGTTGAGCATAGAGATAAAGTTTATCGCAAATTACTCTCTCTACTAAATTTAAAACAATCACATTATGATGAATTATCAGGGAAAAGAGGTCTTTCGGATGCAGACATAAGACAGAACCTCTACCGCTCTACTCCTAATAATGCAAATTTCAACAAAGAACTTGCAAAGTGCATCATTAAGAATGGTCTTGATGTTAAAGGAGTCCCTGGATTTTACACAGACGAAAATGGTGATTGGACATTAGTTAAGATGCTTGATGGTTTCTTAATTCCAGCAAGAGATGAAAATAATCATATTCAAGGATTTCAGATTAGAATTTCCGAGAGTGCTAGAATCAAGAAGAAATACTATCAGCAGTCTCAGGTAAAGGTAGAACCTGTATATGACAAATCCAAACATGCTTTTAAAGGATTTGCGATATACAAAGGCGGTCAGCTCCTTGACAAAGTTGACGAATACAAAGATTGTGGAAATGGAAAGATAGAAGCCATAAAGAAACTTCCAAAGTACATAACTTTATCATCAAAAGGTTATGAAAATGGTACTCCAGCTCCAGCTAGTATCCATTTTGCAACCAACTATGTAAGAAAGAACGGCGAAATCGTTCCTTACATCAAAGAGGGAAGAATTGTTATAACCGAAGGGGGACTTAAGGGAGATATATTCAACTCCATAACTGGAACACCTACACTTTGTGTTCCGGGCGTTAATAATTATCAGATGTTACTTGATACTCTTAAAAGACTAATTTCAAAGTATGATATATCTGAAGTATATCTTGGATATGACATGGACTATCTCACTAACGAGAATGTTCAATTATATCTTAACTATACAAAAGATGGTATTAAAGCTTTAGGACTTAACTGTACGCAGTTAGTTTGGAATAAAGAGTACAAAGGTATTGATGATTACTATTTATTTCTTAGGAATAAATCAGCAGGGGAAACACTATAAAAAAGTGTTTCCTTTACTGTTTATTAATAAATAGTATCAGATTAGTTACCTTTTTTCTCGCTCATTTAAGGCAAATTAATCTGATACAAACAAATTTTGTGTTTAACAATATAGAATAACCTGAAATCTCTTTGCTATAATATCCTCAACAAAGATGTGTGAGCTGATAACTCCCCAGGCGCAGCTTCACACTAAGGAGGACCAAAATATGTTTAATCCATATCCAAGTAAAAGAGATGAAAACAGCATTGATTATATAGACGGAAAAGCAGTCGTAAACAAAAAGTGTTACTTGGCTGCAGGAAGGATGAAAGTAATCAATGGAGAAATTTTTGTTATTGACAACAACAACCAGCTCCACGACTTACGCCCTAAAGAGGCAGCGGTCTGGAACAGTTGTACACATTCTGTTATGGAAGAAGAAAGACTTATTGATAAAGTAGTATCGTACGGAAAGAAGTTTGGTCTATATTATACAGACTCAGACTTAGAAAGAATACTTGATAGACTTGTTAATGAAAAGCTTCTATTCTTCGGAACAGGAACAAACACAGAATTTGCCACAATAAATATTCTGTCACAAGTTGTTTTCAGAAGAAAACGAGGCATACTCTCCTCTTCTGTCTTCACTTTCAGAAGATTTATGAAATTAAAAGGAATATCCTTTGGCAAAAAGTTTTATGTTGCTATCTTAAATACACTAAAGAACTTACTTGTAGGCTGTCATTCACTTTCAAGACGCTTACGCAAATCAGCCAAGGATGGAAAGAACGGATTTCAGATGTTTCTTGAAGTCCAAAACGAATATGAGTATTCGTTAATTTTTGAAGCTTTTAATGAGCTTCTTCTATATGAGTACATAGAAGAATACGGAATTGACGCTTTTAACAGTTAAGCAAAGAAAGGAAAATCATTATGAACAAGAGAACAAATTTAATACTCGCAGTAGACCACGGAAACGGAGACATTAAGACAGTCAACACATCTTTTGTTGCTGGTCTTGAAGTTTCAAATGTTCCAATCAATTCAGTAAACCACAAAGATATTATTCAGTATAATAGCAAGTGGTATGCCATTGCCGATAATCCAAAGCCATACAAAAGGGACAAGACTAATGATGAGTCTTACTTTATCCTGACATTATTTGCAATAGCTAAAGAAATTATCTATAATATGAACAACGGAGCGACAATAGATACAGAGAATATCTCCATTAAGCTTCCAGTTGGACTTCCTCTCTCTCACTATAATACTGGGAAAGATGATTTTAAGAACTATTTCATTGAAAGATTTAATGGTGGAGTTTCTTTCGACTATATCTATGATACAGAAGACGGAAAGCAGAAAGTGCTTCCATTCAATGTAGAACTTGATGTATGCAGCGTACATGCGCAGGGTTATTCAGGTGCTATGACAACAATCTTTGAAAAGGGAAAAGATAACGACTACACTCTCATTGACATTGGCTCATTTACTGTTGATGTAGCTGATTATGAAGACGGTAAGGTAAGAGAAGACAATATGCGTTCCTTTGAAACTGGAACCATTGTAATGTGCGATCACATTGCAAATAAGCTCTCTCAGTCTTTCGGAGTTAGCCCATCAGCTTACAGAGCTTCCAAGATTATCAAAATCTTAAAAGGAAAAAAGGAAGACAAATACAAAGAAGTCATTTTTGATGAAGCAAAGAAATGGGCTGATTCTATTATCAATACAGTTATTCAGTCAAGATTTGCTCTTGAAACAAGTATTCCTGTACTTCTTGGTGGTGGTTCTCTTCTCTTAAGAAGCCTTCTCGAAGATAATCAATATCTTGAAAATGCTGTTTTCGTTGGAAGTGTAAACGCAAACGCAAGAGGTTACGCTCTATACGCAAGCAAATTATAAAGGAGAAATCATCATGGCTGAGCATAAGATACACATTTCAATACAAGAAGACGATACAGAGTTTTTTGATGCTTGTAAGTGGTTCGAAGTCGTTAAACTTACAAAAAAACAAAAAAATGAACTTTATAGAAAGGCGATAGTTGAATATCTAACTAGCAAAGATGGTATGGAACATATACACAACCTTGCTTTACAAAAGAAAAATTCAACTTCAAGAAAAGTATCTGAGAAACCAGCAGAGGAGAAACCTATAGAAGAAAAATCTGAGAAACCAGCAGAGGAGAAACCTATAGAGGAAAAATCAAATCTCAGACCACTCTCTTCTAAGTCAACGAAAAAAAATTCTTCTACAACTGAGCAAGCAGAAGTCAAAACTAATCCATATATAGGGTTTGACAGTAGCCTTGCTCAGAACGAAGAGTTCAGAAGTCTATTTGATGCTATGAAGTAAATTATTGATTTGACTATATAAATGGTGTATAATGTCAAATGAGACATAGCTTCTTATTAACAAAGCAAAATTACAATTTGGAAAGGATGAAAATTTATGAAAAACCAAAAACTTAAAAAACTATCTTTAGCGATTGTAAGAATCGTGTTGGTTCTATCAATCGTAATGTCACAGTCAATCGTTGCTTATGCGGATGAAAACAATGGTAATACAACAACCACCACATCTTCAACCGGTTCATTGCAAAAATCCATCAACGATGGAATAAACAAAATAGGACTTTTTATTATGGGTATTGCAACAGGTGTTGCCGCTATAATGACTACAATCACAATGTTGTCAAACATGTTATCTGACGATAAAGAAGTTGGCGCAAACAAAAAGAAGCTAAAAATCATATGGTTAAGCTGGCTTGCAATTATGTGTATGGGACTAATAGTAACATTCGCAGAGTCAATAGTACCATCGGGAGCTTCTCAGTTCGGTCAACCATAACTATAATAACAACATTATACTTTCAGCCCCCTTGAATGGGGGCTTTAATTTTAAACGAAAGGACGGTTAAAAATGGGAGCATTACTCGAAGAACTTTTTGAATATATGTACAATATCCTATTAGAAATACTTAAAGAATTTACTATGGATTTAATAAAGGATTGCACCCCTGACTTATCTTTTTTACATAAACAAATTCCTATCCTTAATGATATGGACATCTTCTTTGTAAGTTTAGGTGCTGCGCTCTCTGTCATAGTTTTTGCATCTTTACTAACCTTAAATATGCTCAAAGAATCGCCCGATAAACCATTAAATTTAATTATGGGTTTTTTTGCTAGTGTTTTTTGGATTGGATTAGGGAAAAAACTATTAGACCTTATATTGTCTGCATCAAATGACATATTTGAAGGATTTAAGACCTTGATTAACAGCAAGACATACAATTATTTGGATGATCTCTATGCAGGAACCTCTATTTTGGACACTATATGGTTGATAATAATACTTATATGGCTAATTAAGGGCTTCTTCGCTCTTGTAATAGAAGCAATCGAAAGATATGCCCTCCTTGGCTTATTCTATCACTTTTCACCTCTTGTAGCATTTTCATTAATATCTTCAGACTCAAGAGATAAAACATTTTGGACATTTATTAAGATGTTCATATCTCAGATTTTCTTACTGTTTATGAATGTTTTCTTTATGGAAAGTGCAATAGTCATACTTTCAGACATTCAAGGAACCGGAATAAAATCTTACTTATTCCCTGCGATCCTTTGTTGGGCTTGGCTTAAAATCGGAACCGAAGTTGATAGGCATATAAATATGACTGGAATTACAACTGCTCAAGCTGGAAGAATGATGTTTGAGAATATTGTAAGCCCTATCAAAGGACTCGCATCTGCTACTGGTACTGCAGGTACTTTAGCTTTCTCTGCATCAAAAAAAGCTGTATCAGGAACTGGAAAGACATTAAGCACTATAGGCGGAGGAATCGCACAAAAGGCACATGGCAAGAATATTGGAGATATGTCAGCTCACAACATACTCAAGGGCAAAAAAGATGGTACTGTTACTGGAGCAAAGGCAGCGACAGGAATTGCATCATTTTTCCCTAATATGAACGGAAAGAATATCTCAGACGGTCAGGTAACAAAGAACGGAGCTGTTGCTACTGTTTCTAATGCTGATGGAACATCAACAGATATGAAATTTTCTAAAACTAAAACCCCTGGAAGCACTCCTGTTACTGACTATAAAGGGAATTTGTGGTATGCAACAACTACATCATCTAATGGTCCAGCCTTCGGATATGGAGCCAAGGAAGGTGACTCAGCTACTCTTGCATCAAGATTTTCTAATAACGACATAGCAAGTTTCGGCTTCTCTCCTACTGACAGACTTACTAATAACGGAGATGGAAGTCTATCAATTACCGATTCTAACGGAAATACAGTTGGCGCAATGCTAAATCCTAAAGAATATACAGGCTCTCTTGAAGGTGCGAAGAAAGTTACAGACTCTGATGGTAACACATGGGCTACATACAAGCATGGTAGTGCCGATAGCGACTTGAGCAACAGCGGAGTAATGGATTGCATCAATAACTCTTATGGGGAAGGACAGACTAACCCTGTAACAAGTGTTGATACAGCAGGGTTTGGTACAACAGGTTGTATATGTGCAACTAGACAAGATGGTTCAAAAGAAACTATTACTGCAGATAATGCTCCACAATACTTCGGTGGAAACAGTTTAGCAGATGTTGCAACACATGCTAGAGATTACAGTGCATATTCAGAAGCAACCGGCAAGACTCCTACTTCTTGGGATAATTCCAGCTATTCATCAACTGGATATTATACAGTTAGAAACACAGATGGAAGCTCTATGAGAGTATATAGTAGTGCAATGTGGCAACCAACACACGGCTCTAACCACTTTACTGCTAATGACGGAAGCCAATACTTCACCGAAGAAGGAACAAAGAAGCTTAATAGAAATGAAGACGGAACCACAAAACAACAAGTAGTATACAAGGCAAAGCCACGCCGAAAAAGGAAGTGATGAATTTCTATGATACAAAAGCAAGACAAATCCGAAAAGGAAAAAGAAGAAAAAGGTAAAGACAACGGAAAAAATAAGAAGGCTGGACAGAAAAAAAATACTTCAGGCAAAGTTAAAGCAGCCAAGAAAAATGCCCTTACTGTTGCTACAATATTTACCATTTTACTTTTTGCTGCTATCCCTGAAATTATAGCAAAAGCTATTGAAGAACAGTTCATTCTATTCTTTCAGGACCCGTGGGGTTACTTACAAGATAAAAAGGAATGGTTAGACGGACAGGCTAATTGGGTATTTAGTGGTTATGAGGAATATAGCTACGAAGACGAACTTCCTTTAAGCGAATCTCAAATATGTGCAATGATTATCAGTGAGCTTGAGCGCGAAATGAGTTATCAAAAAGCATGTATAATACGAGAAGCCGAAGAAATAGTCGCAAAAAACGGATATTGTGAGGAAGGAAAACGAATAAGTATGACTTCCTTCTACACTAACCTTCCTGACATACCATACGAATACTACAGTAAAATTATTGCCGCATACTCTATATCAAGACCTAAGGAAGAATTAAATCTCGATAATATGTTATGTCTTTTAGGTCAATCAATGGACGAACATAGTAATACGGAATTTGATCTTAAAGTTCCAATGTACTCCGATTTAGAGTACACAGAACACACTACAACTATGACAGTACCTACAAGAGTTCCAGTATATGAACCTGTTGAGGTTCTAGTGGAAGCAACTCTTGAAGAAATCGGAAAAAGCGAAAACTTAAGAATCGAAAACGGAAAATGGTGCGTCTATAAAACCTTATATAAGGCAACTGACGAGTATGTAACCTATACCGAGGACACTAAAAATGTTGATAGCTACGAACCTATACTGGCAGTCTATTTTGAGGAAAAAGAAATAGATGGAGAAAAAGTATTTGTAGATGGTAAAGAGAAATTATATGAATATGTCGGAAAAAAAGACCTTATTCTTGAAGAAAAAGAAATAAAGTATGCGGTATTTAACTGCGAACCTATTGATATGAGAAACCTTGCAAGACCATTCGGCATTGGTGACATTGATGCAGTTCATGTATCTGCCAATCCAGGCGAGCTTGAAGAAGAACTTGAAGAAGCCAACGGCACAAAAAACACAAAAGATACTAAAGACTCTACTTCTTCTACAGCAACTACTACAGATACAAATTCAGAAGTTGGTGGCAAAAATACTTATCGTGACCTTATTAATACTAAAGCCGAAGTTCTTGAAACTATGATGAAAGACACAATAGAACTTCACGACCAAGTAACCCTAGACACTATACCATACAGTATGATTGTAGATATGTGTAATGAGTTTGAAGACGCAGGACTTAGCGGAAATAGAGTAGAATTTATAAAAAATGCGTTATCACTCCAAGGACTTGTTCCATTTGAAGCAAACGCCCTTCCACAAGGCCCAGGATGGAATAGTATTTGGCTTGATAGGAATGGCAATCTTTCAGGCAAAGGTCTTGGCAGTATGGGTTATCTGAAATGGGCGCTTCAAACATCAGGCTTTGAATTTGATGTTACAACAAACTGTAACACTCTAGAGCAATTTGTTGAGTCTGCAGAAGAAATACACTACAAAGACTTAAAGCCGGGCGATATTGGTATTCTCCTCTCTCCTAATGACGATCATAGCATTGTTGACTATAACTATGATACATCAAAGACCGACTTAAATAGAGTCGGAATAATGGCATCCGGAAATTACAATGTTGTTGGAATTTTTCTTGGCGTATTCAAGGAAAAAACCTATGGAGAACTTCCTAAAGATGTACTTCTTTGGGCTTCATGTAATCCAATATCAGGACAGACCTCGATAATAAAAACTTATCTCCCGGATAAATCAGAACCTGATATAACTTCCGTCAGACTAGGCTTGAAGACATATCCTGACGGCGCTTCACCTTGGAGCCAATATCTTGATAAGTTTATGGATGATGAACGAAAGATGCAATATCTAACAAACTTCACTCCTACTCGTTTTTATCGAATAAGTGATCGCATGGAAGATGAAGACTTGTTAACTGACAATATGCCTAACCTAAGTCAATATGGTGTAAGTCGATCCAAAGCCGACATACTCTTGCTTGCTAAGACAATAGAAATAATTAGCTACGAATATGAAGACTTGCCTATGCAAGGTTATGATGCAAGAGTTGCGATAGCATCTGTACTGATGAACCACCACAACTATCATCTTAAAAGTGGATTACAATTTTCGCTATACGACACCATAGCGTCAATGCGTAGAAACAACGAATTGTTTGTCAGAGGAGTTCAAAGCCCTAGTACAGATGATATTACATACTTCTTCAACCTTATTAACGGAAATGCAGATGAAAAATATCAGCAGAAAACATTAAATTGTATCAACTATCTTCACGCATCAAATAGTGAGTTAGATGAATTTATGGACCACATAAGCAACAAGAATTATACGAATTTGGAAATAGGTTCTATAAATCTAAGGGACTTATCCGTAGCTAGTGACGCTATCAAAGGCGAAGTAAACATATTCCCTGAAGATGTAATATACTTTATTTATTTCAGATTCACAAAAGACGAAAATCACTTTAATAGTGACAGCATGTACTTTAATCCTCTTACAGGTGCAGCTTATGTCAATGAAGACGGAAGTTATCACGCATACTATTATGGTTCATTTGGAGATATGCAATTTTTCCAACTTTCATTTTATCCATTTGAAGATGAAGAATAACAAACTTGAAACACATTCATAATTTATGAGTGTGTTTCTTTTTTTCTCAAAAGTATACATAGATTTTAATTTGTGGTATATTAAAATAAAACCAAAGAAAGGAGCTTATCATTATGGCATTACAAGATGATGCACCTAGACCATATATAATTCCTACAAACTTTAATGATGACGACCAGTTATTAGGAACAACCCTTGGAATCAACAAGAGAAATGTTGTTGAAACCATAATTGTTGACATATTCATTTGGTTAATAATTGGTGTTTTACCTTTTATACCTTTGGTGCTACTAATAATTAGGCTAGTGCTTATTTTAATCATTTCTACAGTTTTTGTAGTAGGAATAAAAGGCGAAAGCATACTACAGTTTACTATTGCTGTAATTAGGGCAAAGAAAAGACGCAGACAACTTCACTTAAGGAGAGTGGGATACATTGAACGAAGCAAACGACAAATTATCGAGCGAGACAAGAAACTTGAGGAGCTTGAAACCATTAAAAAAGAACGAAGAGAAGCAAAGCTTAGAGAAAGAGAAGAACGAGAAGAAGCAAAGCTCCTTGCCAAAGAGCAACGAAGAACCAAGAAGCTTGAAAAAGCAGAACAACGAAGAATCGAAAAAGAAGAAAGAAAGAGAATACAATCCTGAAGACTATTATTACTATACAGATGATTGGTTGCCTTACAAAACTATCGAAAATGGCACAATAATAACTAAGGATAATCGCTGTATTAAGGCTATAGAGGTTCTTCCAATATCTTTTAATACTAAGACGGAAAAAGAAAAAAATCGCATTGTAAACGATTTTGGTGCGTTTCTGAGGGTAACTTCTACTAAAGTTCATATCAAAACTATGAATTTTGAAACAGAAGCTGATGAAATTGAAACCACCGTTACGAATAGACTAAAAAATGAAACTAATAGAGGCATTATTGAATGTTCACATGATTACTTATTACTCACAAGACATTTGGCTCAGTTAAAATCTTCATCTGTCAAGTATTATATATTCCTAGAGCATCCTAAGAAGCTTACACAGGCAAATTATGAAGAAGTAATGAATGAGTTAACTGACACAAGAAATACTGCTATAACCTATTTAGCCGAAGCAGGAAATGCTTGTGTATTCAAGGATGATGTTTCAGATAGTGAAAATAAATTTTTATACGAACTCTTATATAAGATATTCAATAGAAACGCATACAAGACAGAAGGACTTGATAAAAGAACAGTCAGAATAATGTCAGATACGGCCAAGGTTAATCACTTGAGATACGGAATAGACCAACTTCCACCGATTGACATATCAAGTGTTATATCGCCTAAAGGAATTAGCTTTGAGGCTTTGGACCATACAATAGTAAATGGACTTTACTATGATTTTCTTGTTATCAAGAAAAAGAGATATCCATTTAAAGTGTTTGCTGGATGGACTGCCATTATCAGTAAATATGCAAAAGGTGTAGACCTTGATATCTATGCAGAACGAAGACCTCATAAAGCTACTCTTGATTCCGTTAAGCGACAACTGAACTGGAAGGCTCAAGATGTTGGAAGTACCTCTGCTGCCAAAGCTGATGATGTTCGTGATGAATATGATAACACTCACTTCATCAAAGAACGAATGAGAGCGCAAGAAGATTTGTATGATGTATGTATGATTATCACTATCTCTGCTCCTTCTTACGCAGAGTTAAGGAAGATGAAGAAAGACCTTGTATATTATCTAAAGACTGAGGACATATACACTCAAGACTGCTATGCAAGACAAGAAGAAGTATTCAAGAGTATTCTCCCTGGCATGTGGGTAAGCCCTGCTATATGGAGAAAGGGACGAAGAAACTTTTTAACCTCTTCTCTCTCATCAACATATCCATTCACATCAAATCAGCTTGCAGACAAGAATGGTGTTGTAATCGCAACTGCTAGAAATGGTACTTTATGTGTATATAATCCTTTTGATACAACAAATCACAATAACGCCAATATTCTTATTACTGGCGAAGCTGGTATGGGTAAAACATATACAACACAAATCATTGCAAGAAGACTAAGGTTAATGGGATATAAAATGATACTTATACTTCCAATCAAGGCTTTTGAATATGCAAGAGGTTGTGAGGCTGTTGGTGGAAGCTTTATCGAAATTAAGCCGGGAAGCACAAACTGCCTGAACATATTCGATATCAAGCCTATAGACAACATTGACGATAGATACATTGACGGACAATCATACAGAGAAGAATCGCTCCTTGCTCAGAATATTAGTAGAATAAAGACATGGATTTCTCTGCTGATGCAAGAAGACAAGCTTGATATTGTAGAAAAATCAAGAATAGATACTACTCTAACTACTCTCTATAGTAACTTTGGAATAACTGATGATAATAGCAGCATATATGATAGCAATGGCAAACTCAAAAAAGTCCCTATTATCTCAGACTATGTAAAACTTATAGATAAAGTTCCAGAGCTATCAAGAGTAAGAGAGGCTCTTGATATATTCATTAATGGTCTTTGTAAAAATATGAACGGTCAGACCAATGTTGATGATAACAATGACTATACTGTGTATGATGTTAGCGGTTGTCCTCAGGAACTCTTACCTGCATTTATGTATACAGCTATATCTAAAGGCTATGATACTCTAAAAGAGAATCGTACAACTCAAGGCTTAATAGTCTTAGATGAAACTTGGCTCTGTATGAGAAACGAAACAGCCGGAAATCAGATAAATGAAATGGTTAAGGTTCTAAGAGGTTTTGGTGGTGGTGCGGTTATAGCAACTCAGGAACTTGGGGACATGCTCAACTCTCCTGGTGGTTACGGCAGAGCTGTAATTAATAATACTGCTACAAAGATAATACTCAAGCCGGGTGAACAAGATGCCGAAGAACTGGCAAAACTTCTTAGACTAACTGAAACAGATGTTGCAAAGCTTACTTCTCAAAAAAGAGGACAAGCCCTTCTAATTATGAATAAGGACAAGATAGACATTAATGTTCAAGCATCATATAAAGAAGACTGTGACTTCACAACTGATCCGAATAGACTTAAACAGATTGCTAATGAAAGAAAGATGATGGAACTAAGTAAAAACAACCTTTAAGAATAAGAAAAGTAATAAAAATCGTGTTTTTTGTATTAAATTATAGTGTTTTTATATCATAATGGTGCAAAAAGCACGATTTTCGTTAGATTTTATATTCTTTTTAACTGTTTTTATATAGAATTTGATGTTTTTAATGCAAAAATGAATAATTTATATATGTTTTAGCTTAAAATCATCATATTTTATACGATTTTAGTGCAAAAATGAATAAAATACACTTATTTTAATTAGAAATCCCTCGTTTTGATACGATTTTGATTAAATATCATCACTTTTTGCATGATTTTGATTAAAAATAGTGTAAAATCATCACTTTTTATTCAAAAAACAACATTTTTTATTTATTTTCATAAGAAAAACTATTAAAATCATAGAAAAAGGAGCAAAAGATATGGAAAACTTAGTATTAACAATATTAAAAACATTTGATTTGTGTTCTTCTACTGCCCTAGCGCACTTATTCAGAGAAAGAATTAATCCAACAGCCTATGAAAGCGTACTCAGAAAACTATATAAAACTCGCGAAATCTACCAAAAAAAAGGCATTTATGTATATTATGACAGCAAAATAGATGATTTTAATAACATCTACCCTCTTATAGTGTTTGCAGACCTTGAAGCAGGTCGAGAAATTGAAACCATTTCTACTTTAGGCAAAAACCCTTACGGAGAAGCTTCATACTTTAGAGATAACTGCATCTATACTCTTCACTTCTTAGCAGATTATGAAGACCTATTTAAGCTAGAAAACCGCATAAATACAAAGAAAATAATGCACGAAGACATGATTGAATACGATAAACACATTCTAATATTCAATGATGAAAGCCTTTATAACGGCGAAATTAACTTAAAATTGCCGTTTGTTAGAGCTTTAGTTAGGGATGTAAACATACCTGAAATTGAATACAGAAAAGGATAACTTAGACTATGGATATCAAATATTACAATACTTTAGCGACTAAACTAAAAAGAATACACGAAAAAGCAACAGATATATCGGACTATGTTGGTGAAGAAAACGAGCAGGAAAAAGCCCTAGAAATCGTATATTTACTAGAAAAATGCCTTACTGACCTACGCTCTGACCTTATTTTCTACACAAAAGACAAAGAAAGGCTCTTTGCCGAGGTTCCTGTAACTGTAAAACACGAAGAAGATGGCTCAATCCTCATTAATCTGCCAAGATTATTGCCAAGACTAAAGAAAACTGGCGCAGAACCATACTTCACGCAGATTCTCTATTACATGATTGAAACCAACATACCTAAAGAAATTCTTTACAAACCTAAAGATAAAGCTAAAAAAGTGCTTATTTATAAGCATTACTACACAGATGAAAACTCTGTATGTGACTATGACAATAACGACACAAAAACCATACAGGATATACTAACAACCTTCTTTTTATATGACGATTCACCAGCATATTTAGAAGTACATCACCTTTCTGAACAGTCAGACAGCACATACACAAGCATAATCTTGACAGACAAAAAAAACAGTAAAAACTACTTGTTTTAGTTAAAAAAATTGGGTAAAATTTAAAGGACAAAAGGGCTATTTTTTTGCACTTTGCTGTCCTTTATTTTTATACCTAATTTTCTTGTTGTTTTTCCTTTAAATTAAAGGGTTTTAGCAATTTGCGATTTTTCAAATTTTTGCCTCGGTTTTCGCCCTTATGCAAAAGTTGCAATTTTACATCTGTTCCCACAAGTAATTTAGGCTTGGGGCAATTCGAAGGAGTTATACATGATAAATAAATCAATAATTACAAAAACTATGACTATAAAAAACAAAATATTATCCATAACGGCGTACTGCGGAGTATTCCCTTATGACAAATTGATAACTTATTACGGCAAGAAAAACAGGTCTTGTTTATTCAAAGTTGTAAGTGAACTTATTAATGATAAGCTTATTTCCAAAAACGAAGTTAGCATTGAAACAAAGTCACCAAATCACAAAGTCTCGCTTAGCACCAAAAAACTAAAAGAATTAACCGAAACAAATAAGGCGGATGTTCAAAAATACTTAACTGAACTTTATAAAACCACCATTCCAAATATTACCAACAAGAAAACTATAACCAAACTCGTCTTGAGAAGTAGCAAAAAAACAAAAGACCTTCTTGAGAACTTATATCCCGGAGCATACACGGACTACATTCTCACTCACGCCAACGCATTGAGGAAAGACATGTCCACGAACCTTCGCTTATATAGAACTGCCGAAGTCATGGTAATGCTAGACCTTGCAGGAGTCAATATACTCCCCTACACAAAACCTAACCTCCAAAACAAAGAAAGGTTGGAAAGCAGCTGCGCATATAGGTCTGTAGAAGTCAAAGAGCTAACCGGCAAGAGCGTAACCAAAACAGCAACTCAATTCCACGCCATGATGTTCAATAAAGAACACAGCTACACCATATATAGCCTTGGCGAATACTTAATGGAATGGGACTCATCAAGGCAGTGCAAAGCATCATCATTGCAAAAAGAACTAAGTCACAATTTGTTAGGCTCAGACAACATCACTTATGATGCAATCGTCATATCTCCCAACCCAAATCACGCATCCAAAATTGCCAAGGGTTCAATACTCAATTCAGGCAGCGGAGCCAATACTAACAAAAACGCTAAAACCTACATCAAGGCCGACAGCACCTTCGACAATTTCCATTATGTTCCAGCCGACCTAAACGGTGTTGCGCAAATCAGTATTATGAACATAGAACACTATCAAGAAGATTTCCTTAAAGCTATGTTCCCTAACGATAAAATAACCATACTCCCCTGTGATGCAGACATACTTACTCGCAAGGGTGACAAAGAAGTATATATCCTTTACGGATATGACCTTAACCTAACTCGCATTAGCCGACTCGCATTATACGCCTCTCAGAACAAAGGTAATTATGAAGTCCTGTGCTTTAGTTGGCAGAAACCTATCATTGAGAGCATATCAACAAAAATCACTCCGAACTGTACACTCCCTGATGAAGCAGTTCTTGACTTTTATGAAATAGACACCGAATACATAAAAAAGCCAAAAAGAAAGGAGCAAACAAATGACGAGCAATAAGAACAAACTCACAATACCAAAACTCAAAGAATACCAAAACCGAATCCTAGAATACTATGTACACCCTACCAAGCGAATTATTCTTTTTGTGGTAACAGGACTTGAACTACTCCTTGCAATCGGCATTGGAATTTTACTTGGCAACCTGTTAAGCATATACGGCGCACCCTTCTCCTTTGGCTTATTCTTTTTTGGGTTCTTTAGCATAATCCTCTTTGCCAACATTTTCTTTCTCTATCTTTTTATCAATAAAGATGGAAAGTATGATGAGCGAGGAATTAATCGTTCAGAACTTGGCGCACACGGAACAGCTCAACCAATGACCGGCGAAGAAATTAAAGAGGCTTTCAATATTCAAAAGATAACCGAAGCCAACGATCTGATTTACGGTAAACTCTCTCCTGATAGTGACGAAGTATTAACTTACAAACTCAGACCAAACTCGACAAGGTTCAAAGCTATCATTGGTAAGACTGGTTCTGCTAAATCCGTATCACAAATTATGCCAGACATCTTAATGACTATCGAGCGTGGTGAAAGCTTCTTCTGTACCGACACGAAAGGAAAACTATATGACGAACTTGCAACCTACTGCAGAAAGCACGACTATACAGTTCGACTATTCAATATCAAAGACATGGCCCACTCAGACGGATGCCGACTCTTCGTAAGCAATAACTGTGACATAGTTGAAGCCCAAACTTTCGTATCAGCAATTTATGATGCTGCCAAAAAAGGTTCCGTATCGAAATCGAAGGACTTTTGGGAATTAAGTGAAACCAATCTCCTTTGCGCTGCTGTCTTATTATTTTCTCATGATAGCAGACGCTCAGTAACCAATAAATCTCTTGCTGGTGTATATGACTTTCTCTCGCAAGACGGTAAGAATATTGACGCAGCCTTTAAAGCGCTTTCAAAATATCACCCTGCTAAAGCAAGTGCCAACATATATCTTCAATCGGATCACTTAAAATCTTCTGCTATTCAAGGTGTAACTAATATACTTCAGTTGTATCAGGACTTGCTAGTTAGATATGTCACTTCACATGACGATACTGACCTAGAACTTCCAGCCAAACAAAAATGTGCTTACTTTATCGTAATTGACGACAGTGCATCTACTTTCGAAATGATAAGTGCCATGTACTTCCGATTAGCATTTAGAGCAATTATGAAATATGCTGATTCTCAAGAACGCAAAACTACAGATATTCCAGTTCTCTTCTTTATGGACGAATTTGTTAACTGCGGTTACATTCCTGATATGTTAAAAATTCACTCGACAATCAGATCGCGTGGCGGAAGCATTATAATTGCCTTCCAAGGTATCCCGTTCCTTGAAGAAATCTATGGTCCAAACTTGGCAGCGACTCTTCTTGAAAACTGTGATGCACAAATCCTAGTTGGTACTAACGACTCCTCTCGAACTGGTAAGTTCTTTGAAGGACAAAGTGGAACCATGACAGTAATCAACGAAAGCACAAATTCCGAAACTGGAATCACTACCGAAACTCTTACAGGAAGACCAACCTACTATGCAGACGAAATAAGAAGACTTAAACCAAATGAGCAATTAGTAATAGTATCCGGTTGTAATGCTCTTAAGTGTTACAAAAATTACTACTATCAAATGCCTCACTATTCTCAGCTCGAACTCGTTGACATAAATAAGTATGAACCTGTTTGGTGGAACGACTACATAGAAGAACTGAAAAAAAGACGCATGTACATAGACAAAGAGCCTGAGGAAGCAAACAACCCTGGCTCTGACTCAACTGATACTGCAGAAGAAAAATCAGAAACCGACACTAACCCTTCTGAGTCTGAAAAAAAACCTAAAAAGAAGACTCAGCCAAAAGAAGGTCAAGAAGACAATCAAGAAGAAAAACCAAAAAGAACTCGAAAGAAACTTCAGTATACTTCCGTAACAGTTCCTGAAGCCTCAGGACAGCAAACTATCTCTCTTGATGATAATTTTAATGCAAAAGACTTTTAATTCAAAAGAACCTGACTCAGTGAGTTGGGTTCTTTTTACTATGGTATCAAATGATACCAAGCTACACTTATTGGCTTATGGTATCAAATGATACCAAGTTGTACTTTATTGGCTTATGGTATCAAATGATACCAAGTTATACTTTATTGGCTTATGGTATCAAATGATACCAAGCTATACTTTGTTGGCTTATGGTATCAAATGATACCAAGCTATACTTTATTGGTTATGGTATCAAATGATACCAAGTTGTACTTTGTTGGTTATGGTATCAAATGATACCAAGTTATACTTTATTGGCTATGGTATCAAATGATACCAAGCTACACTTATTGGCTTATGGTATCAAATGATACCAAGTTATTTTTTTATTAAAGTATACTTTTAGAAATTTATCTGTTAAAATAATAAAAAAATCGGAGGTTTATATAATGCAAGCAAAAATTTATAAAGTTAAAAACGGAAAAAGGAAAATGGTCGTCATTGTATTTCTCAACATCAAAGGTGGCGTAGCGAAGACAATAAGCGCATGCAATGTAGCGAGTATTATGGCAACCATGTTCGGTAAGAAGGTATTAGTAATAGATATGGACCCTCAAGGCAACACTTCAACAATGTTCAGTACTGAACAAGATGAAGAAGCTTTATTCAAGAGAATTAAAAGTCTTCTCTCACCCGAGATATATTACGAAGATGATGATGATGATAACTCTTATTCCATTTCTGACATATTACTAGATGTTTATAATAAGATGGATATTCATCAAGCAATTCATAAAACAAAATACGAGAACATTGACATTATTCCTAGTAGATTAAGATTGGCTGATGATGATTTCACAATTCAGAGTAATGTAAAATTTCCTCCAACCGAAAGATTAAAGGAACATCTTAGTGCCGTTGAAGATGAGTATGATTATTGTATTATTGACTGCTCGCCATCCGTAGGCATAGCCAACCTTAATGCTCTATATGTGGCAGACGAAGTATATATGCCTCTCAAAAATGATGCATATTCATTGGAAGGAATTGGCGTTGCATATAATCTTTTAAAGACTGTAAAGAAACACAATCCTAAATTAAAGGTTGGCGGAGCATTTGTTACACAGGTTCAAAAATCAAAACTTAATAATCTTGTAGAATCTATGCTTGATACATATTTTTCAGAATACAAACTGCCTATAAGCATCAGACATTCTGTTAAAGTCGGAGAATCAACCTTTAGTTGTCCATTATTAGAAGCTGATCCTAACGCAAAGCTCAATCCTACTCAGGACTATATAGCCCTTACAAAATACATTCTTAACAAGGAGCGTGACTAATTATGGCAAAGAAAAATGATATTTTTAAAACTGTTCAACGAATGATTGATGAAGATAAGAAAGAAATAACAGAAAAGGAAATGGCAGTCAATAACTTTAATGTTGTACTAAAGAACATTGACGAACTAGTTCCTGATGAAGATAATGAACACAAGCCTGAGGACATTACAGAAGAATCTATCGCAGAACTTAAAGCTTCAATTCTTGCAGTCGGACTTCTTCAGAACTTCGCTGTTCAAGCACACTCTAATAAACTTATTGGTGGACACAGACGATTAGCTGCATTAAAAGAATTAGTTGCAGAAGGACATAAAGAGTTTCAATTTGCCCCATGTGTTATTAAGGATTATGATAGAATAGACATAAAAGGACTCTCATTCAAACAAAAAGAAGATTACGGAAGAATAATCTGCAATCAACAAGCAGAATTTAGTCCAGGCGAACTAATGAAGTCAATCAGAACACTCGAAGACATATACAAATCGGCAAGAGAAGCAGGAGATGAACGATTTAAAGGCTTTAGTCGTTCAAGAGATTTTGTGGCGAAAGAATTAAACATAGCAACTGCCACTTTATCAAGACTCAAATCCATAGACTCTAAAGCAACGGAAAAAGTTAAAGAGGCTCTTGAAGAAAAATTAATAACTCAAGAAGAGGCTCTTACTCTTACAAAAGAATCTGCCGAAGTACAAGATGCAATTATCGAAAAGAAAATCAGCGAAGAGGCAGCGGAACCAAAGTCAGATTACAATTTCACCAGCGAAGATGATGCGACAGAAGAAGTAGTAAGTGTAAACACTCCAACAACTACATCTCCATCAGTGGCAGCGGAACCTGCAGAAGAACCTGTAAAGGTTGAAGTCCTAAAAAGAGCTGATGAAGCAAAGCTGAATAAAATCAGAAAACTTGCAATAGAGGTTATTGATGCAATAGACGGCGTAGAACTGGATGCTATTAAAGCAATCAAGGTTAACCAGGCACTCGACTCAATAATTTCAAATTTCAAAAAAATATCAGATATTTATGACATTTAATCTAAAAAAACACATGGCATCCATCAAAGTGTCATGTGTTTTTCTTATGTATCTATTTAACCTATTTATGATTTATGCCTAGAACGCACCAAAATCGTTTATAAGGCGTTTTTATTTATTTTTGTTATTATAACCACACTTAAATTTTTTTAACAAAAATACTTGCAATTTTTAAGTAGGAGTGTTATTATAATTCTAGTAACTACATCAAATATGATTATACCAAAAAAGACCATTTGGCGAAATGGTCTCAGATGGTTATATAAATATTTATTTATTTGTAGTTATTTTATGATATAAGCATTATTTGGCAGATAATGCAAAGTCAACCAACTTCCAACTTAACTCACATATTAAAGTCGGCATCCGCTTAGGGCGAAGCTATCATCGGAATTAACCTTACGGTTAACACCAACCCTACGCTTATTGTAGCATAAGCAAACGCAAAATGCAAGATTGCATGTACTTTATTTATATAGAAAAATTGAGAAATTTGAATGTTTTTTTGATAATTTTGTCAAAAATCATCTTAATTTATAGAATCTTAATTATTTTTATCATTCGAGTGAGAAGTTCGTTGACGGACTTACTCACTTTTTTTGTTGCAAAAGGGCAGCAGAACCGAAGAACCAGCAATGGTATATCCTGCGATCATATTCGCAGTTTATATAAAAAAATTGAAAAAAATTAAAAGAACCACACATTTTTGTAAAAATTGGGAATTGTGAGGGCGTATTAAAGTCAGCCATTTTTAGGGAAAACATTAGAAAAGAGGACATAACACATGATTTACATATTACCATCAGAACAAATAGCAATAACTAAGACAACTGGAAACGGCAACGCAGCTGCACTTGCTGTATATCTAATTGACAAATTCAATCTTTTTAGCAAATATAACAAATTATCTCACGGTGGATTCTTCCATCTTACCCTAAAACAAGTTAAGGAAGAACTAGGCTATGGCAGAGATGTTTTCGATAAAGGTATTGAGGTATTAATTAAGCTAGGAATAGTACAAAAAGAAAAATTCTATGTTGCAGATGCCAAGTCTAAACTTAATCACTATAAAATCATTGACTGCAATTATGTGTCTGGTTTTAAAGCAAAATCTGATAATAATACAAAAAAAGCTGATGCAGAAAATCCGCATCACCCTCTAGTCGAAGAAAAACATTGCATAACCAAGGATTATGATGATTTTGGTAAAAGTTGTAATGCGGAAAAACAGCAATTAACTATAACTAAAGAGAACTATAACTCTAGTGTTATTGTCAATAATATTAACAACAATATACGAGAACTCATCTCTCTTTCAAATAATAAACTGACTGAAAAGAATATCAAAGCTTTGCTTAAAGAATGTAACAATGATTATGATGTCATTAGGGAAAAGCTAGAAGTAGCAATATCTCAGTACGGAAGCCTAGACAACATTAAGAATCTTACTGGATGGCTTCGAGATGCCATTCGTGACAATTATGTATCAGATGTCGAAATTACAACTGAAGTATGCGATAATGACAGAAAAAATATATCCAAAATTGCAACGACTCTTGGCATCCGAGGAAGAAGAGTTACAGAAACCGAAATTAATTCTATTAAGAGCTGGTTGCAGATTGCATCCGTATCGCAAATAATTAGAGCAATTCATATAACTATGAGCCACATCAATAAAGCAAACCACAATTACATATCCCGCGTCCTTAATAGCTTAACCAATGGAACATACAAATCCAACGCAGGTAAGACAATATCACATTACAATCAAGATGAATTGGAGCAAGACAATGCAGACCTCGAAGCCGAACTAATCGCACAAGGGAGATTTGCCTAATTTTGGGACAAGTCTAATAAAACAAATTATTAAAAAAATTAAATATATACGAGAGGAGAAGTTGGTATTTATGTATATTAAAAGACTCAAAGACCTTCGCGAAGATCACGATTTAACTCAGCAACAAGTAGCAGAACTAATCCATTGTAGACGAGAGGTGTATCGCCGATATGAAACCGGGGTTAGAGAACTGCCTGTATCCTATGCAATTATCCTCGCAAACTACTACAAAGTATCGTTGGATTATCTTGTGGGACTGAAATAATTTGTATTTGCATTAGTGTGAAAAAAATGGTATATTTTGTGTATTGAGACATTAACGCAAAAATTCCAAATGAAAAGGAGAAGTGAAAAAATGAGCGATGTAAATTATTTAGAACTTAGTGGCTTTGCCAATCCTGGCAAAAAGTCAAGTCACAAAAATCCAACTATCATTAGTTTGGGTGACGAACCAATAACAACCCTCAGAGATGAGATTAGAGAAACCTATATTGAATTGGCAGACTCTATGGCAACAAAAAGACACTTAACAGGAATGGTTAATGGTGTTGAGATGATAAATAATATGCCAGTTGCAACTGTAGATTACAAGAAATTCAAAATATACATTCCTTTGCACGAATTTGTAGACATTCCTGAGGATGATGAAATCTTGGGAACCTCAGAACAGATGAAGATAAATTACAAGGCAATGCTTACAGGACACAGATTATGGTCTATCGTAGACTTCGTAATCAAGGGCATTGATGAAGAGGCTAGAATAGCAACAGCTTCTCGTAAAGAAGCAATGATGCGTAAGGTTAGAGAATATTATCTTACTCCACACCTTAGAACTGGAGCCTTCAAGATAAATGAAGGCGCGATTGTAGAAGCAAGAATCGTAGACACAAATCCGAGCTTTGTAACACTTGAAGTATTCGGATTGGAGTGTAGCGTAGGATACAACGAAGCTTCGTATACAAAAATCAAGTCTTTCCAAGAAGATTTCAAGATTGGCGAGAACATTCTTGTAAAGATAATAAAGCTGGAAAGAGTAATAGAAGGCAAAAGGGCATCTGTTCGAGTTGAAGTTTCAATCAAACAGGCACAGGAAGAAGAAAGAAGACATATACTTGAAAGCTATAAGATAGCAAGTAAGTATTGTGGCATTGTTACTTGCATAGAGCCTTATGGATACTATGTAAGAATTGGTGGACCTAACGGAAACATTGATGTACTTTGCACCACAAGAGGTCTTAATGTATCTCCTAAGTTAAATTCAAGAGTAGTTGTATATGTTACAAAGATTGACATGAAAGACCTTATGATGGTAGGTCATATCGTACATATCAGTTAATAAAAAAAGTATTTGAGAGTTGTGGATTTGAGCAATCGGTGTGTGATAGAATAACATTAAATAAAAGCTACGCCTGGGGAGGCATAAGCTTACACACCTTTGCTCGACACAATTCTTTTTGATTTTGAGAAAGGGTGATTAAAAAATGACAAACAAATTATTAAAGCTTGTTGCAGTCATGACTATTATGGCAGCGGTTGCAACAGGATGCACAAACAATGATAACAACAAAGAAGTAGTAGATAATACAGTACCTTCAGCAGAAGCTAATGTGGCTCCAACTAAAGAACCAGCTCCTGTAGTAACAGTTGCGCCGTCTGAAGATGATGAACCAACTAAAGAAGCAGAGCCAACAGTAGAACCTGATGAGCCAACTACAGTACCTACTGATGAGCCAACAGAAGTTCCGACTGAAGCTCCAACAGTAGAGCCAACTAAAGAGCCAACCAAGGCACCAGTTGCGACAAAAACTCCTGCCACTAAAACTCCTGCCACTAAGAAACCAACAACTACTAAAACACCTACAAAGGCTCCAGCAACAAAAGCTCCTACTAAGAAACCAACAGCAACTAAAACGCCAAACGCTGCAGGAGAGCCTTACAAGGTAGGTAATGTTACCGTAACACCTGTAAGTGGTGTAACTATGTGGTCTAAAAATGGTGGCAACATCAGAACTAAGCCTTGGACTGGAGATGGTTCAGTAGTTGTGGGCCAAGAGTATTATAGCGAAATTAAGGTAACTGGTATTTGCTCGAATGGATTTATCCAGTACAAAGTATCTGAAAAGAATGGTGATTGCTATACAGGAACTGTGTACATCAATAAGAAATACCTTTATACAGACAAACCAAAGGAATTTATAATGAATGGATACGATCCGGTTTATGTAATCAAGGAAGCACATAAGAGATTAGAGGCTAAAGGATTTCATCTTTGGACAGCAGACTATGATGAGGTGGTTGCTGACTTCAAGGCAAACATTGCTGAACTTGAAAAAGTGGTAGAGGCTATGGAAAATGGAACATTTGATTTTGTTGCTGCTAACTGCTGGACAGAAGAAGAGAGAAATAAGCTTTATGAAAAAAAGAAGAACGGACTGGAAGCTACTAAGAAGGCACTTGCTGATTACATCCAGTTTGCTACAGTTGATATCCATAAGCATAAAAAAATAAGTGATCCAGACGAGGAACTTGGAAGCTATGAAGGAGTTACATTTAATATTAACTTAAATAGACTTCATATCAATTCATCCGTACTAACAGCAGGATGCGAAAATGTAGATGATATCATAAATTGTATTGTAGAGCAATATGAGTACAACAGAGAAGTTGGTTCTGCAAGACAAGATTATGTATGGGTATACTATGGTATTATAGAAAAGAACGGGGAAACTTATTATAGATTCTATCTGACTTAAACGAGAAAAAAGAGCTATTATAAAGAGTTCCCTTATGTAATTTATACATAGGAGAACTCTTTATTTTAAAAGGGTTAAAACAACATCATATTGACAGAAAATACAAAAGATGATACATTGTAAAATGAGTACATTATTTTTTTATTTTCAAATTACAAGGAGAAAAAGAAGATGAAGAAAATCAAACTTTCTAACAAGGCGCAGAAGAGAATACTTGCTGCGTTATTAGTCATTGCCATATTGGCAACTTCTATTATCAATGATGCCTTTATTCCTGAAACCAAGGCAGCATCAGTAACATCACAAACAGCAATACAGATTGATATTACAGATCAAACCATAAGTGCAATAGGAACAACAAAAACTCTTATGTGGTTAACTGTAAAAGATGGTTCAACTTACAGGTCTGTTTATTGTCTTGAGCATGGAAAACATTTCTATTCAGGAAAGAATTTAAATTCCCTTAGTACAGTGCTTAATAATTTGGGCTATTCTTCAAAACATAAAACCACTTTAGCCTACTTATTGTATTATGGATATTCAAACTCGAATTCAACTCTCTCGGGTGTTTACAATAAAGCGACTAACACAAAGAGTACAAGAGAATCCGTAGAATATATGGCTACTCAGACATTGATATGGATGCTTTCTAAAGATGTTGAATTAAATCGACATGTGTTTCCTGATAACACAGACAGAAGTTCATATCTTAAAATGTATAATGACTGTATTGAACAAATGGCAGCATTAATTCCAAGTAACAATATAACTGTTGGAAGTACAACTTATAACAGTCAAATATACTTTAAAATTTATGCCAATGAGTTAGCAAACAAAGTATATCAAGCTCAATATAAGATGCAGCCTTCGTTTGCTGTTAAAACTAATAATAATAGTTCAAATATATCAACTGCAGTATCTAATGCATCAAAGACACCTATTAAGTTGAAGTGGGATAAGTCTAAAAACGCATATGTGGGTTCAGTAACAGACAGTACACAAACTGCTTTATCTCATTATGTTAGTAGCGGTAAATTTAGTAAAACTACTTTTTATGAAGACGGTACAAAAGCATCTAGCCCTGGACTAACCTTTGCATTTAGCAAATCCACAGCTACAAATGATACATTAACAATAACTGCTAAGGAACCACTAGCAACTACAACAGCAGTTGTAGTTCCTGCGAATACGCAGTACAAAAACTTTAGTGGTAGCATTGATAATGCAATGATAACATGGAGCTTTGGTATAGACGGATATCAACAATCAACAGAGAAGGGTGATTTAGAACCCGATCCAGTAAATATGGCTTTTGCTATATCTACACCTAGTACTACAGCAAGTATAGAAATATACAAATTAGATGGAAAGACAAATGTTCCTATACAAGGAGCAGAATTTACTCTTTATAAATATAATACTTCAACTTCAAAGTATGAAAAGACAAGTGAAGTAAAGAAAACAGATGCAAATGGTAAGGTAACATTTAGTGTTCCTATTGGCGCATCAAATCAAGGTAAATATCAAGTATACGAAACTAAAACTACAAACGCTTACTACTTAGACAGTAGTATTTGTGTAGTTGATGAACAATTAATTCCAGGTCAATTAGTTAAAAAGACAGTATACAATACGCCTTACTCAGCAAACATAACAGTAGTTAAGCAGGGTACTTACTTAGATAGATTAGAAAACGGAAAATTTAAGTATTCAAGTGAGACTATTAAGTTCTCAGGTGCTAAATTTGGTCTTTACTCTGATAAGAACTGTACAACACCAGTAACAAAAGATTATGCAGGTAATACAATTAGTAGCACAGCGACATCAGGTGCAGATGGTTTAGCAACATGGAGTGGATTAAAACCGGGTACATACTACATCAAGGAATTATCAGCAAATACAGGCTATAATGTTGTAACAGGTGTAAAAACCATTAATGTAGGCATTGGTTCTACTGCTGCACATGTTACATTAAATAAGCAATGGATTAGTGCAACAACATGGTACACAAATCCACCTAAGACATTCGTATTTGATGTAGTAAAGAAAGATAGTGAGAACGGCCAGACTGTAGAAGGACTTAAGTTTACATTATACTCAAGTCAGGACATGTACAATAAGAATGGAACAATTATTGTAAAGAAGGATACGGCAATCACAAGTGCATATACTGATGCAAATGGTAAGGTTTCATTCAGCGATCTTCCAGAGTACGCATACAACAGCTCAAAGACTTTGACAGCTTGGAAGACTAAGTTCTATGTAAAAGAAACTGGTAAGAAAGCTGGTACAGAAGCAGAGAAGTATGTGCTTAATACAACAACTAAATTCTATTGTCCAAGTAGCGGAGCATTAAATGTATCAAATCCTCCAATTAAGGGTTCACTTACTCTTATTAAGACAGGTGATGCATTATCAAGCTTTGCTGGAGTGAACAAAGGATTTGTGTTCAACTCGAAAGTAAATGTTGCAGGCGTTAAGTTTGATATAATCGCAAATGAAGATATCAAAGATGGACAAGGCAATGTTAAATATAAGAAGGGTACTGTTGTAACAACTATGACAACAGACTCAAGTGGAAAAGCGCAGGTTAGTGGATTATATCTTGGTTCGTATCTTGCAAAAGAAGTACAGACAGGTGCGGAATATATTCTTGATACAAAAACATCAACATTCACACTTACAAATCAGAGTGATGCACCATCAGCAACATTAACTGTTAATAATAAGTTACATGAATTAAAGATTGGTGTTATTAAGAAAGAAAAAGGAACAGAAACACCAGTTCCTAATACTGAATTTGCTATTTATGCAGCAGAAGACATAAAGAACTTAGCAGGTACAGTAATTGTTAAGAAAGATACTCTTGTAGCAACTGCAGTATCAGATGCAAATGGTATGCTCACTATTGGCAACCTTGCCAATGCAAAATACTATGCAAAAGAAACTAAAGCAGCTCCGGGCTTTAACCTTGATACAACTAGAATTGAATTAAACGCTCCTAGTAAAGAAGCAACTATGATTTACAAGGATGTTTATAACGAACAGGTTATGGCAGAGCTTGAGGTTTTCAAGACTGGTAAGGAGTTAACTTCATTCAGTAACGGAGAATTTACTTTCAATACAGATAGACCTCTCGCAAATGTAGTATTCTCATTGTACGCTAGAGAAGATATCAAAGATGCTCTCGGTAGAGAAATCTATAGCAAGAATGATTTCGTGGCAACTGCCACAACAGACGCAAATGGTAAGGCTTACTTTACTGGACTCATCCAAGGAAAGTACACTTTAGTTGAAGAGTCTACTCCTGAGGGACACATAATATCAAAAGATAAATATGATGTAGACTTAACTACAACTGATAGCTCAAAGAAAGTATTTACAATTAAACAGTCTGTATCTAATGCTTACGATACTGGCGAAGTTGTTGTAACCAAGAAGGACAAAGAAACATTAGAAGTAATTGAAGGAACTGTTCTTGGTCTTTACGCAGCAGAGGATATCAAAAATGCTGACGGTCAAACAATAGTTTATAAGGACCAGCTTATTGCAGAAGCAACAACTAATGAAGAAGGTAAGGTAACATTCGATAATCTTCCTCATAACAATTTCTACATTAAGGAAATTGAGCCTAGTGATGGTTACAAGCTTTCATATGAAAAAGTTGAAACAGGCGAAATATTTATTGAGCCTGTAGAGGTTGATTATCTGAATGATAAAATGAAATCAAAGCTCACTGTTTACAAAATAGGAGATGAGATTAAGAAGGCTACTCAGACAAATGTTGGTTTTGATTTTAGCGGTCAGATTCCACTTGCAAATGTAGAATTTAACCTTTACGCAAACGGCGATATTTATGACTCGCAAGATAATCTTGTATATAGCGATGGAGAGACAGTAACAACTTTAAAAACTGATAAAAATGGTAGAGCTGTATGTTACGATTTAACTCCAGGCAAATATAAGTTGGTAGAAACAGTAACAAATGAAGATTACTACTTGGACACAACAGAATACGAAATAGATTTGACATACTCTGACGGCACAACAGCTCCACAGCAGATAGTTACAATAAACAATAATCATAAAAAATACTTTGTTGACCTTATAAAGGCAAATGATTATACTGGCGAAGGGCTTGAGGGTTCAACTTACGGTATCTTCGCAGCAGCAGACATAAAGGACAAAGCAGGAAACTTAATCGTTGCCAAAGATGGTCTTGTTGCAAAGGGTGTAACAGACAAGGATGGAAGAATATTATTCACAAACCTTGATGAAGCTGACTATTATATTCTTGAAATGGACGCTCCTGATGGATTCAATATTTCTCCAGTTAAGTATCCTGTAAGTAAAGATTCTTTAATACTCGAAGAAGTTGAGATTGATTCCACTCCTTCATTTGAAGGAAATACAAATGTTGATGGCAGCGGTACAATCACTTCTGTAGAGGGTGGTGTAAATGTTACAGTTACAGATATCCCTATTGAAGTTGAAATTGATAAGATTGATTATATAACTGGAGAGTTATTACCGGGCTGTGAATTAGAAATCTATACATCAGATGGAAAGTTATATAAGAAGTTTACAACTACAACTGAAAGCTTTAGAATTTCTGCAATGCCAGCAGGAGATTACATTCTAAAAGAAACTAAGTCAATAGAAGGCTACTCGATTGCTAAAGATGTTAAGTTTACTGTTAAGCAAGTAGGTGAAGTACAAAAGGTTACAATGATTAACGCTCGTACGACATTTACTTTTGAAGTAATAAAGAAAGACGAACTCACAGGCGAACTCTTAAAGGGTGCTAAGTTTGAAATCAAAAACGAAGCTGGAGAAGTAGTAGATACAATAACAACTAATGCAAATGGTGTTGCTACTTCTAAAAACTTGGAAATGTGCTATTATGATGCACAAGGCCTATTCATAGACAAGGCAACTTACTATGTTCAGGAAATAGAGTGTCCTAACCACTTAGTTACAAGTGATGTTTACATTGTAGAGTTTAGTGATGAACAGATAAAAACTCCAACAGTAGTAGTAAGGGAAACTATACTTAACTATCCTGTTACACAAGTTAATCTTATGAAGATGTCAGTTCACGACCAGCCTCTTGAAGATGCAGTATATGCTGTATATGATGAAGAAGGATACTTGGTTGAGCAGGTTAGAACAGACAAAAATGGTGTTGCAGTATTTAAAAATGCTATGGTAGAAAAAGTGTATTCATTTAAAGAATTGGCTGCTCCAAATGGATACGCAGTTAATCCAAATGTATACTCATTCGTTGCACATACAGACGGAACAATCGAAGGAACAACAATGATTCGTGATGATGATGCAATAGTAGCAATCAGCAAAGTTGATACAGATACACTTGAGGCATTGCCTGGAGCAGAATTTGAACTTTGCGATCTTGATGGAAATGTAATTATGACTGCTATATCTGATGAATACGGATATGCAGAGTTTAGAGGAGTGTTAAGAGGTTCGTATACAATTCACGAATCTGACGCACCTGCAGGCTATGATATATCGGGACAGGTTATTAATATCGAAGTAACTTCTAGCTATGTAAATACAGAACCTATTCTTATGAAGAACTCTAAGACAGTTCAAACAGGTGTAGAAGAAACTCAGATGCCTGATAACACAAAGATGATGATACTTGCAGTTATCATAGTATTAATAATTCTTTTATTAATTGCTCTTGTAGCAATACCAATGTTAACAAATAGAAGAATAAAATATTAATTCGTGTACTCAAATTCATATAAAATTTTCCTTGTAATAAGGAGTCAGGCAACAAAGCTTGACTCCTTTTACTTTATTGAATGATGAGAAAAAAAGTGTTAGAATGGATACATGTTTAATATTTAGAAGTTAAAGGAGAATAACTAATGAAAAAGAAATTAATTATAGCAGCGGCTTCGATAATACTAATTGTGGCCCTAGTCGTTACTTTAATGTTAGCTAGTAACGAGAAAGAGGACGATAAAGATACAACTGTAGGAGATGTACATATAACTACAAACCCATCTAAAAGTCCTAGCGAGTCACAGGCCCCTAGCGAACCACAAGACTCAAAAGCTCCAGCTGATAGTAAAGCTCCAATAGATAGCAAAGAGCCTCAAGGAGCAACTAAAGAGCCAAGTGAAGGTAATGAAGGGGACAAAACTACTAAAGAACCTGTAGCAACAACTCCTCCATATCATATTCCTGATCCCGATACAATGATAACAGACGGCTATGAATGGGTTATTAAGGATGTAATAGCAACAACAACAGCTCCTGACGGAAGTAAGGTTGATATATATGAAGATGGATATACTTTCTGCCTAGCTTATGAAAAAGGAAACAAATCTCATGTAAACCCGGTTGGTAGAATGGTAATCTTTGAAGTTAAAGGAAAAGGGCTTGAGTTAAAAGACACTATTTCTGAATCCATAGGAAAGAATACATGGAACATCAAGGTTCCAAGTGGATACAAGTCAGAAGTTAATGGTTCAAATCATATATACATAAGAAATGAAAACACGCAGTTCTTTATTCTTGAGATTGAAGAATATAAGAGCATGTTTGATGCCTTGGAGGAGTTTAAGGCAGGATATGAAGATGATGGTTATGCTGCATCCGCAAGACAGAAGATTTTCTATAAGTATAAAAATTGCATCTACGAGATTGGAACAAAGACCAGTTTCCTAGACTTTGGTTTCTGCAAATCCTATGACCGTTCTTGGGAAGGCATCCTTAATTGGTATACTGGAGATAGATTTATCCCGGAAACAGAACTTATATTCAACAGAAAAAGAGGAGTAGATGGACCAACTACTATCAGAACCTACAGCAATGGATTTGAAACATCATTTGCCGAGCTTAAGTCTAAAGAAGGAAAGAGCTATCTAGTTATTGGTATCTCTGATAAATATACAGAAGAAGAAATGTTATGGACATCAAAGCTTATGTGTGAGTCCATCACAACAGGAGAAAGAAAAGAAGATAGTCTAAAAGAAATAACTTCTGCAGATGGTTCACTTCGATTAAGTATACCTGATTACTTCAAGGATAAGTCAGCGGATGGCACAATATGCTATGAAGCTCAAAACGACTCGCCTTATCCTGGAACCGGAATAATGATATTTACAGGCAAGAATTTATCATTTGAACAGATGCAGACAGAATTTAATAAAGAAATCTGCAGAAAGATTTACTTTGAACATTTAAGTGTGCCTGTATTTGAGCCAAGAATAGGATATACTTCAGCAGAAGAATTTGCCTTTGGTGAGAACGGATGGGTATTTGGTACAGACATTAACATATATACGGAAAATGCTATGGCCGAAAGAGAAGCTAAGTACGACCACGGACTTATCGGATACACATACATATTTAAACACAATTCAACATACAAGCTTGTATGTATTTACTCCGGTCCTGATGTAATGAGAGAAGACTTTGATGCTCTTTCAGACACTATTATGAATAGCTTAAAATAAAGATATATAATCCATATTAAATCTCCAGTCAACGATAAAATTGATTGGAGATTTTTTTATGCAAGTATACATGACTCCAAATTGGTGTTATAATAAGAAAATAAGGAAATAAGGAAATAAGGAAAGAGGAATCCGATATATGAAATTAAATGTAAAAGTAGATCAAGAATTATACAAAAAAATTAAACACGAAGCAATAATGAACTGTAAGACAATCACATCAATAACTATTGAGTGTATAGAGAACTATTTAGACCTTGATACTTATGCTGAGTCAGAACCAATAGAAAAGACAACTAATCCAGCTCTTATAATTCCTGACGAACTACATGCACGATTGAAGCTTGCTGCATTAAAAAATCACTGTAATATGTCAGACCTTGTAAATCAAAGCTTCAAGAACTATTTAAAATAAATTAGTGTCCTTTTTATTGGACTTAATATGAATTATTATATTGACATAGGCTAATTCATCTGGTATTATTGTTATAAGGAAATAAGGAAATAAGGAAATAAGGAAACAATACAGAAAGGATGTGATTGATATGTCAAATAAGTCATTAATAGTAGATGATAAGCTTATGAAGCTAAAAATGAAAATTTTAAAGAGACTAAGAAAGAAATCCACAATAGAGGATGTCTTATATGCAGAGAAGATGGAATATTTAGTTGAAGAAATAGGACACGACCAAAAGCATTACTTATGGTATTGTGACGACAAGAAGGAAGCGTGTCTTAGAATCGAAGATGAGCAGTTTCTATCTAACTATGATATAAACAGAGTCTTTTGCGGAAATATGAAGTGCGAATATGAAATTTAGAAGAAAGGAGCTGATTGGCAATGGGAAAGAGCTACAAAGATATCTTAAAGTATGAAGACGACTACCAGGACACAAAAAGAAACTATAAATCAAAAGACAGAAGACAGATGCGTTCAAAGAAACCGATGGCAGCGGCTACGCCGAAAAAGAGTACGCTAGATATTCTTTTAAGTCCTATAAAAAGTTGTCCTTACTGTGGAAGCAAGATGAGCCTGAAGAAGGAAGCAGAGCTTTTTAAAAATGCAACCTTTAACAAGTATCATTATTTT
>JAEIGA010000255.1_pt1 | contig 75985 bp, 79 predicted proteins | sample 9270691 | NCBI WGS metagenome assembly JAEIGA01 (sample SAMN17057246, study PRJNA624740) | gut metagenome | biome: biome; isolation source: fecal sample | host: Bos grunniens | place: China: Xizang | collected 2019 | reverse complement strand
ATCTATCATTTTAAAGTCAACCATTTCGATGCCTTGTTCTTTAATCATGTCTAAAACTTTTTGAATTTTCTTATCCATACAAAACTCCTTTAGTTAAGTATATTTACAATATACTTTTAACAACTATTAGTATAGCACCGAACTTTTACCATTGTCAATAGGTATTGAAAAATTTTAGTAACAAAGTTATATAACTTTAATTAAAATGAATATTATTCCTTAATCAACTTAGTTGCTGTCCCACGCTAGTGGATTGAACCGTGGGTTCAAGTCCCTTTCGGTTTTTAAAATAAAAAAGGATGGTTGTTTCCATCCTTTTTTTGGAGCTGGTGACGGGACTTGAACCTGCGACCTGCTGATTACGAATCAGCTGCTCTACCGACTGAGCCACACCAGCGTTTGATTAGGTTTTTTTCCTAATCATATTAACATAAATAGCTAAAAAGTGCAAATGTTTTTAAAGTAAAACATTATTTTAATGGTTAAGTTATACTATTATCTTACGGGCGAAAGCTTTGCCTGTTTGGTAACCAATTTCTATTGCTTTATCTATATCTTTAAATTTATATGAACTCATTTGACCTAGATCAGGCTCAATATAGATATCTGCCCTTTCCTTCTTTTTAGTATGCTCTGTAATACAGCAGTCTGCAATATCAAAAACTCTTGTCATTAGCGTAAACATATTAAACTTCTTTTCACAAGGTCTAATTTTCCCTAAAACGTCCACAGCGACAACAATATCTGCGCCCATATCCCTAACAGTTTGTGTTGGCACTCTACATAAAACGCCACCATCAACGTAAGGCATACCGTGTATTTCAACAGGTTTAAACACTGATGGAATAGTAGAACTTGCTGCAACTGCAGTGTACACCTTGTCGGTAGGGTCTTCACCAAAAACCTTAATACACCCGTTAACAACGTCTGTTGCAACACAACGGAAAGGAATTTTTAACTGTTCAAACTTGACTGCGCCAATATATTGTCTTAATTTTTTATTCATTTTTTCAGAACGCAAAATTGCAGCATTGCTAACAGGGGTTAAAGACAAGTCGAAAATATCAGAAAACTTAAGTTTTTTAACGATATCAGCCATTTGATGTGGCGTATAACCTTTAGCATAGCAAGCGCCAACAACCGAGCCCATAGAAGTGCCTGCAATATAATCTGGTACAATACCAGCTTCTTCCATAGCCATTAAAAAGCCTATATGAGCAACGCCACGGCTACCACCTGAACCCAATGCAAACCCTAATTTTTTAGCCATAATATCCTATCCCCCTTTATAAATATATTCGCCAAAATAAGTATTGACCATTGAATTAATAATTAATCTTATTTTCAAGCACATATTAACATAAAAAAATGTAAAATTCAAGTAGATGCTTGAAATTTTATTGTACTTTTGTTATAATAACTTTATGAGTTACCATATTGATACAGGGCTTATTAAAGACAAATTTAACGTCGATTGCGAATGCCCTTTGTGTGAAATAAAAAAAGTAGTTGAAGAACAGCTTGTTCACGAATTTCTTAACGATGCCGTTATGGAAGACAGAACGAGAATTGAAGTAGGTAAGTTAGGCTTTTGCGAAAAGCATTTTGACATGCTTTTATCTAGACCTAACAAACTTTCTGTTGCCCTTCAGCTTGAAACAAGAGTAAAAGTTTTACAAAAAGAATATGGACAAATAACTAGCGTTAGCGCTGCGTTAAGGGCTTCTAAAGAGCTTGAAAACCACTACAAAACTTGCGTTATCTGTAAATATTTAGAACAAAGCATGGTTAAATATTATAAGACCATTGCACAAATGTTTGCAACACAAAAGTCGTTTACTAAAACACTTATTTCTTCTAAAGGCTTTTGCATGCACCACTACGCAGAACTTTTAAGATATTCTAAACATGCCGGTGCATTCGCGAAAGAATACGTTAAAGTTTTAAGCAATACCCAAACAAGAAATATTGAAAGACTGCAAACCGAACTAAAATGGTTTTGCGATAAGCACGATTATAGAAACGCAAACGAGCCACTTGGAACTTCTGAAGATATTTTACCACGCTTTAGAACCAAAGTTTACGGCAAAAAAGCCGATTAATTATTCATCAATAACAACTGATAAAAAATTAAAAGCCACTTTTCACAAGTGGCTTTTGTGTTTTAAATTATTCATTAATATCGGCTTCAGTATCTTCTTCCACATCAATTACTTCTTTAGCCATTTCCTTTTCTAAATTTATAGCCTTTTCAATAATATCTAAAAGGTCTTGCTTGCCATAGCCTGTGTCTGCGCTAGTAGCAGTAAGGTCGGCAACACCCACCCTTAAAGAAGAGGCAATTTCCTTTACCCTTGGCTTAATTCTTGTTTTAGCAAGCTTATCTGCCTTTGTTGCAACGAGTGCAAAAGGAACGGCATAGTGGTAAAGGTAATTTATCATCATTTTATCATCGGCAGTAGGTTCGTGGCGAATATCCACTAATGAAAGTAGCAAGGTTACCTTTTGTGTAGATAAAAAACTTTCTAAAAGGTCGCCCCACTTTTTCTTTTCTTCCTTACTAACCTTTGCAAAGCCATAACCTGGCAAATCGGCTAAAATAAATTCGCCAAAATCAAAATAGTTAATAAGCCTTGTTCTACCAGGCGTGGTAGATGTTTTAGCAAGTTTTTTCATGTTGGCAAGCATATTTATAAGCGAACTTTTGCCAACGTTAGATTTACCTGCAACGGCAATTATAGGTTTATTAACTTTTAAGAATTTATCCTTACTTGCCACGCTTGTAATAAAGGTGGCTTGCTTAATCTTCATAAGTGTTCTCCTTTAATAATAATTTTACCTTACGATAAAACTATTTAAGTATAGCCTTTTTGAAAACCTCATCAACTTGGCTAACTGCAATAAAGTTAATTTCTTTTCTTATTTCTTTAGGTATATCCACTAAATCTTTTTTATTATCCATAGGAATAATAACATCCTTAATACCTAATCTAAACGCAGCGAGCGCCTTTTCTTTTAAGCCACCGATAGGTAAAACTTTACCCCTTAAAGTGATTTCGCCAGTCATGGCAATGCTCTTTTTAACAGGCTTATTAGTAAACGCTGATAAAATAGCCGTAGCCATAGTTATGCCTGCGCTTGGTCCGTCCTTTGGTGTTGCACCTTCAGGAACGTGGATATGGATATCAGTTTTTTCGAACCTGTCTTGGTCGATATCGTACTTTTTAGCGTTTGCCCTAATATAGCTTATGGCTGCCCTTGCAGACTCTTTCATAACGTCGCCAAGTTTACCGGTAAGAACAATTTCGCCCTTGCCTTGCATTAAGCCTACTTCTATGGTTAACGTTGTACCACCAACACTTGTCCACGCTAAACCCGTACATGCGCCCACCTCATCTTTTTCAAGCGCCATATCGCGCGTGTGTTTTTTAACGCCTAAATATTTGTTGACAGCCTTTGCATCAACCACTTGCTTTTTAAGTCTTGGGTTTTGCGCTAGTCTTGTCGCAACTTTTCTTATAACACTAGAAACTTCTCTTTCTAAATTTCTAACGCCTGCTTCCATTGTGTAACTTTTAATAATTTCGTTAATAGCATCGTCGGTAATTTGTACCTTTGATTGTTTAACGCCGTTATTTTTTAGTTGTTTTGGAATTAGGTATTGCTTTGCAATTTGTAGCTTTTCTTCATTAGTATAGCCCGTTAACTCTATAACCTCCATTCTATCTAAAAGTGGATAAGGAATGGTATCCAACGAGTTTGCAGTAGTTATAAACATAACTTTTGATAGGTCGAACGGAACTTCTAAATACCTATCACGGAAAGTTGTGTTTTGTTCAGGGTCAAGTACTTCTAAAAGCGCACTTGCAGGGTCGCCGTGAATGTCTGATGAAAGTTTATCAATTTCATCAAGCAAGAACACAGGGTTATTAGAGCCTGCAGTTTTTAATCCGTAAATAATTCTACCAGGCATTGCGCCAACGTAAGTTCTTCTGTGCCCCCTAATTTCAGCTTCATCTTTAACACCACCAAGGCTCATTCTAACAAACTTTCTGTTTAGCGCCCTAGCGATAGAAGTTGCAACCGAAGTTTTACCAACCCCCGGTGGTCCTACAAAACATAAAATTGGGCCTTTGATTTGCTTTGTTAATTGTAGTACTGCAAGGTATTCAACTATTCTTTGCTTTACCTTTTCCAAACCGAAGTGGTCTTTATCAAGCACTTGCATAGCCGTTTTCAAGTCTTCAGTATCGACCGTACTCGTAGCAAACGGCAATTCTTTTATCCAGTCAAGGTAGTTTAAGATTATAGAATAATCTGGTGCTGCGGGGTTAATTTTATCTAGCCTTGCAATTTCTTTAAGCGCCTTTTCTTCTATATCTTTTGGAAGACCTTTTTCTTTTATGGTTTTAGTAAGCGTTTCAATCTCGTCGGCATCATCGCCAAGTTCATCGTGGATTGCCTTAATTTGCTCTCTTAAATAAAATTCCTTTTGACTTTTATCAATGCTTTCGCGAACTTTGTTTGAAATCTTTCTTTCTATCTTTGCAATTTCGTTTTCTTTTGCAAAAAGTCTTTCAAACTCTTTTAATCTTGCCAAAGTATCATCAAGTTCTAAAATTGTTTGAGTATCCTTTTCGTTAAAGTTAACAACAGAAAGTGCGTTGTCCATAAACTCGTTAACTTCGTTAATTTCGTTTAGGGCAGCAAGCATTTCTTTAGGGAACTTTTTGTTTGCCACAGTATATTCTAAAAAGCATTGTTTAGCAACTCTTAAGTATGCTTCCTTTTCAATATCAGATTGTGGTTCAATGTAAGGGCTTTCTATCAAAGTTACTGCAAAAAATCCCTTTTCATCAACAAACTCTTGAATTTTTGCACGGCAAATTGCTTCAACACTTACTTTTAACGTTGAATTTGGTTGTGTTTTTACAATTTGTTTTATTTTTGCTATTACGCCAACCCCCAAAATATCGCTCTTTCTTGGCGACTCAATAAAGGCTTTCTTTTGTGGTGCAATAAAAATTTCAGAATTATCAATAGCAGCACGGTTTACTGCTGAAATTGATATATCCCTGCCCACTTCAAAGTTGAGCATTGTCTTTGGAAATAGCACCTTACCACGAAGTGCTACAAGTGGATACACTTTCTTTTGGCTCTCTTCTTCTTTTAATGCATCCATTATGTCTTTTTCTATCATAGTTCTCCTTCTTATGTAAAAGGCTTAAAGCCTAATTATAAACAGTATTTCTTTAGTAAATGTAAAACAGGTTTTTCACTGTATGGCACGGTGATTTCTTTTGCAACGTCTTTTAATGCTTGCTTGCCATCGCCTACTGCAACGCCGTGCCATGGTCCTTTAACAAGACCTATATCGTTAGTGCTATCCCCAACCGTAATAATTTGATCAAACGGAATATTAAAGTGTTTTGATAAAAATCTTACGGCATTGCCCTTATGGTGTTCAGCGTTAATGCATTCAACTAGGTATCTTGCACCACTATTGAACATAACAGGCTCATCTGCCAATGCCTTGTTTAGTTGGTCGGCATACTTTTTAACTTCTTCTTCTGGGCAAAGTCCACAAATCTTGCCTAAATTCTTGCCTTCTTTTAGCACTACTTCACAAAGGTCATCAACTAATACGGCTTTGGTATCAAGTAAAAGTTGGTATTTTTCAATAAAGATGTGGTGAGTTGAGTTTTCTTCGTAATATAGGTGGTCGTCAATGTATAAGCAAATTAAAATGCCAAGTTTTCTTAATTCCTTTACTACCTTAACAGCAGATTCAGGGGTAACGCCACCATCAAAAAGGCTTTCGCCCGTTTTGATATCCTTAATAACAGCGCCTTGATAAGAAACGGCTATGCCACCAAGACCAACTTTATCGCAAATTTTCTTTATTGAGCCGAACATTCTGCCCGTACAAATAACGAACTTGCCACCCCTTTTTTCGTACTCGTTGATAGCCTCTAAAACTTCACTATCAATAGTGTTTTCAGGTGCGTGGCCTAAAGTTCCATCATAATCGGTTATAAATAGTTTGTATTTCATCTTAAGTTCTCCTTTTGTAGCGCACTAATTATAAGTCCAGCTTGCTTTTCGCCAATACCTTCTACCATTTTAAGTTGTTCTTTAGTAGCTAGTATTATTCCACTTAAATCTTTAAATTGGTTAAGCAATGCCTTTTTCTTCACCTTGCCTAACCCTTTTATTTTATCAAGCACAGAAGATAGGGCGCGCTTACCCCTTAAACTTCTATGGTAATTGATTGCAAATCTATGCGCTTCATCACGCAAGCGAATTAGCATTTTTAAACAGTAATCACGCCTATCCAATACTATAGATTGGCTTTGGTTTGGAACAAATATCTCTTCTTCCCTTTCGGCAAGAGAAATTAGGTCAATATCAGTTATATTAAACTTTTCAAAAACTTCGCCTATTGCTGAAAGTTGACCTTTACCGCCGTCAATAACAATAAGGTCAGGTTTAGGGAACTTTTCATCACCAGCGCTAAGCCTTTCAAGTCTACGCGCCATCATTTCTTGGTGACTCTTGTAGTCGTCAGCACCTTCAACCGTTTTAATCTTAAACCTTCTATAACTATCAAATTCAGGCTCGCCATCAATGAAAACAACCATGGAACCAACCTTATCCACCCCGCTGATGTTAGAAATATCATAACATTCCATACGCTTAGGGTAATTTTTAAGATTAAGTTTTTGTTGCAAACTCTTGCAAGCCGATATAGTCATATCGTTTTTGTGCTTAATCTTATCAACAGCCGTTTCCAAATGCTCTAATGCATTTAGTTCAGCCATATCGGTAAGTTGCTTTCTTACACCTTGATGAACGTGCAATATGCTAACTGACTTATCAAATTCGTTCTTAAAGTATTCGGTCAATAGTTCAAAGTCGGCAATTTCTTGCCCACAAATAATTTCATCGGGCACTTCAACACCCGTTTTATAATACCTTAAAACAAACTCGCGCAGTGCTTCGCTGTCGCTATTTAAGTTGCTTTCAAATGCAAAGTTCTTTGCGCCAAGCATTATGCCTGACCTTACTATTAAAAGGCTTATGGTTGCATATATGCCGTTTGTCTTGTACGCCAAAACGTCTGCATTTATAAATTTATTTAATGCAGTAATTCGCTTTTGCTTAATCTTTTCTAAACTGTTTAAGTTATCCCTATATTTTAGGGCAAGTTCAAACTCTTCCCTTTCGCTTGCTAAAAGCATTTTTTCCTTTAGCATTTTTTCGGTATCTTTTGTGTCGCCGTTTAAAAAGTCAATGGCGCTACTAACTAGGCTATCATATTGCTCTTTACTAACACAACCGTTGCAAGGTGCAAGGCATTTTTTAATGTGAAAGTTTAAGCATTCTTTTATAGGCTTATCAGGGTTTAACTTTTTATCGCAAGGGCGAATGCCAAACGCAAGGTTAATAATTTCCAAAACGTCCCTAACAGAAACGCCACCCATGAACGGGCCAAAATATTTAGCCCCGTCCTTTTTGATTTTTCTTGTAATCTTAAAGGTTGGAAAAGGCTCTTTTAGAGAAATTTTTAAGTAAGGGTAAGTCTTATCATCTTTAAGCAAGATGTTGTATCTTGGCTTATGTTTTTTGATAAGGTTATTTTCTAAAGAAAGCGCATCTATTTCAGTAGGCGCAATGATATAGTAAAAGTCGGCAATATTGCTAACCATTGCCATAACTTTATCAGTTTTTACGGCAGAATGAAAGTATTGCCTTACCCTGTTTTTAAGGTTTTTGGCTTTACCAACGTAAATTATTTGTCCTGCCTTGTCCAGCATAACGTAAACGCCGGGGTTTTCTGGCAAGTGTTGTAATTTTTCCTTTAGAATATCCACCTTTTTATTATAACCGATTTAAAGTTATTTTACAAGATTTTTTGCGCTTAATACCCTAAAAATTCCACCCCTTTTAGCAATACGTCGTTAAGCGTATCGTTTCGAAGCGAATAGAATATTACTTTACCTTGTCTTCTAGTCTTAACGGCATTGAGATTTTTAAGTAATCTTAACTGGTGCGACACTGTGGTTTGGTTTAAGTTTAATAGGTTTGATAGGTCGCTAACACACATTTCACTAATACCTAATGCCGATATCATTTTAAGCCTTGTATAATCGGCAAACATAGAGAAAAAGCATACTAAATCATCTAAAATTTCGCCTTGTGGAACGTAATCACAAACTAATCCTTGCAATCTTTTATCAAGTAATATTTCTTTCATATTATTCTCCTTTTTATTTATAATAATGATTGTACATATATTGTAACTAATTAGGGTGGTTGCATTTTTAGAATATTACTCGCATAAAATAGAAAAATGGCGAAATTTATAAAAGGGGGTAAAATATGAACAATAACAACCTAACGCTAATAGCACTACTATTTTTGCTAATGAATAATAATACTATATCTACAACACAATTACTGCTACTACTAGCGCTTTTATCCACAACTACTTGTGGTCTATTTAGTAATAATTGTAATTGCAACAACACTTCCTTTAACAATTAAATTAGCCAAAGAAAAAGGTAGGTTTTTCCTACCTTTTATTTTTTATAAACTACTGTAATTCCGTATATTTGCGCCTTTATCATTTGCCTAATAATAAAATAATATAAAAATAAGATAATTTTTGTGTTTTTTGCTTTTTTTAATGCTAATGTTTGACAAAATTTTGTAAAAATAATATACTACTCTCGTTGTGTTATTTAAATAACAAAAGAAGGTAAATAAAATGAAAAAATTTTCTAACAAATGGACAAGGGCAGCAATCCCTGCATTATTATTGCACTGCTCTATTGGTACTGTTTACTGTTGGTCGCTTTTTAGTGGACCAATTAAAGATGTATTTGTACAAAATGGTATAAATGCAGGCGCACTTGGTTGGGCATTCTCGCTTGCAATCTTTTTCCTTGGCATGTCGGCAGCATTCCTTGGCAACTTTGTTGAAAAAGATATTCATAAAGCAAGCTTAATTGCAACCATTTGCTTTGCAGTTGGTATTGCAGGTACAGGCTTTGCTGTAAGTATACATAGTATGCCACTAGTTTTAATCTTCTACGGCGTAGTTATGGGTATCGGTTTAGGTCTTGGCTATCTTTCACCTGTAAAAACACTTATGCTTTGGTTCAAAGATAATAAGGGTATTGCAACAGGGCTTGCAGTTGCAGGTTTCGGTGCTGCAAAAATGATATTCTCTCCTGTTATCGAATGGCTTTTAACTATTAACACCGTTGTAAATACATTCTACATTCTAGCAGCAGTTTGGTTTGTTATGATGTTTATCGGTCATTTGCTTCTTAAAAAGCCTGAAGGTTGGGTAGAAAAACACGAAAAGATTGATATCAAAACTTTCTTTAAGAGATTTACTATCTTTGCAGACCCTAAATTTATCGGTATTTGGTTAGTTTTCTTTATCAATATCACTTGTGGTCTTGCTCTTATTTCTCAAGAAAAACTTATTTATAAAGCAATAGGTCTTGGATCTTCTGCAGCATTACTTTGTACTATAACAGGTCTTTTCAATGCAGCAGGTAGACTTGGTTATTCTTCAATAGGTGATAAACTTAAAGATAGAAATACTATTTATAAGGTTATTCTTATTTCTGAAATTGCAGTTACAGCACTTGCTCTTTTAACAGGCGCAATTACTCAACAATTGGTAGTTATTTGTATTGCTCTTCTAATTATTGTAAACATGGGCTATGGTGGTGGCTTCTCTAACTTACCTACCCTATTATCAGACGTTTACGGCATGGATAAAATTTCTGCTATCCACGGCATTGCATTATCTGCTTGGGCTGTTGCAGGTCTTACAGGTAACCAAATTGCAGACATAATCGTTGCAAAAACAGGCAATTATCAAGACGTTTTAATCTTCACTTGTGCTCTTTACTTAGTTGGCCTTGTTGTTGACTTCTTACTTGTAAGAACAAACCCAGCTAAAAAAGAACTATCAGAAACTGCAAAAACTGAAGAATAATTTGTTTAGAAAATTTAATTTACAATTTAATTTATAAAACAAAAAAACTCGGCTTTCTCCAGCCGAGTTTTTTATTTGTTTTATTATAGCAGTAAACGATGCATAACGCAGTTTATAATCGAGTATAAAAAAATATCCACCAGAAAAACTGGTGGATATGATTTATACGTCTTAAAAATTATTTAAGCTTTAGATACAAGCGAGACAAGCTCATATTATCCTAACTGTTTTAAGCGATTAGAAACAAGTTAGGCAAGGCTCGCTTAATAAAACGGATGCAATAGACCTTGTTGGTCATTGAAGTCGTTTTATTACAGCAGTAAACGAAGTATAACGCAGTTTATAATCGAGTATAAAAAAAGAGCACCGCTTTGCGATGCTCTTAATTATACGTCTTAAAAATTATTTAAGCTTTAGATACAAGTGAGACAAGGCTCGCGAAGGGTTTTGGGTTAGATTAACCTCTGTGGTTATCTAAATCAAAACACTAAGCAGTAAACGCCGTATCACGCAGTATATAATGATTAAATTTCTGAGAAGTATTTGATTGTTCTTACCATTTGGCTTGTGTAAGAGTTTTCGTTGTCGTACCAAGAAACAACTTGAACTTGGTAAGTTTCTTCGTCAATCTTTGATACCATAGTTTGTGTAGCATCAAATAAAGAACCAAATCTCATACCGATAACGTCAGAAGAAACGATTTCATCAGTGTTGTAACCGAAAGATTCAGTAGCTTGAGCTTTCATAGCAGCGTTGATACCTTCTTTAGTTACGTCCTTACCCTTAACAACTGCGATAAGGATTGTTGTTGAACCTGTAGCAGTTGGAACACGTTGAGCAGCACCGATTAGTTTGCCGTTTAATTCTGGGATAACAAGACCGATAGCTTTAGCAGCACCAGTAGAGTTAGGAACGATGTTCATAGCACCAGCACGGCTTCTTCTCTTGTCGCCCTTTCTTTGTGGACCATCAAGGATCATTTGGTCACCAGTGTAAGCGTGAACAGTTGTCATGATACCAGATTGGATTGGAGCGTAATCGTTAAGAGCTTTAGCCATAGGAGCTAAGCAGTTTGTTGTACAAGAAGCAGCAGAGATGATTTTGTCTTCAGCTGTTAATGTGTTGTGGTTTACGTTGTAAACGATAGTTGGAAGATCGTTACCAGCTGGAGCTGAAATAACAACTTTCTTAGCACCAGCAGTGATGTGAGATTCTGCTTTAGCTTTAGAAGTATAGAAACCAGTACATTCTAATACAACGTCTACATCATATGCAGCCCATGGGCATTCAGCAGCGTTAGCGCAAGCAGAAATCTTAATTTCTTTGCCGTCAACGATGATTGAATTTTCTGTTGATTCAACAGTGTGACCTTGAGCTAGGTAGTTACCTTGCATTGTGTCGTACTTTAATAAGTGAGCAAGCATTTCTGGGCTTGTTAAGTCGTTGATAGCAACAACTTCATAACCTTCTGCACCAAACATTTGTCTGAATGCAAGACGGCCGATACGACCGAAACCGTTAATTGCAACCTTAGTTACTTTTGACATATTTATGTCCTCCAAATAATGATTTTTTATATAATTTTTTAATTTTTGACCTAATTTGTCCTATATATTATATAAGGAAACGCACTTTAAGTCAATTATTTTAACACCAATTTACTCATTTATTTTAAATTTAGCCATTTTTAGCCAAACATAAATAAACTATGTTAATTATTTAAGATTTTCAGGGTTTAAGCAAAGCAAATCTTCAGTAACGAACAAGCCATCTTTTCTGATAAGTTCGCCATCGAGATAGATTTCCCCACCACCATATTCTTTAGTTTGAATTTGCACTAAATCCCAGTGCAACGCAGAAATATTACCGTTATAGCACTCATCATAACAACAACCCGGTGTAAAGTGGATAGAGCCACTAATCTTTTCATCAAACAAAATATCGCCCATAGGCTTTGTGATGAAAGGGTTAACACCGAACGCAAACTCGCCAACGTATCTTGCACCTTCATCGGTATCGAATATTGCATTTACCTTTTCAGTATCATTAGCAGTAGCCTTGATAATTTTACCATCTTTAAAAGTTAGACTAACGTTTTCAAACTTAAAGCCGTTTTCCACTGATGGTGCGTTGTAGGTAATAACACCATTGACACTATCCTTAATAGGTGCAGTATAGATTTCCCCATCAGGAATATTGTGGCGACCAGAACACTTTTGGCTACCTATTCCCTTTATTGAGAAAGAAATATCGGTATCTTTAGCGATAATTCTAACCTTATCGGCATTGTCTAGCCTTTTCTTTAAGCTGTCCATAGCCTTGTCCATTTTAGAATAGTCAAGGTTGCAAACCTTAAAGTAAAAATCTTCAAACGCATCAGTACTCATGCTTGCTTGACCTGCCATGCCTTGGTTTGGATAACGAAGAACAACCCACTTTGTCTTTTTCACCCTAATTTCGTGGTGAACAGGGTGAGAATAATATTCGCTTTCAATTTGCATATTCTTATTAGGCACGTCTGAAAGTTCGTTGCAGTTTTCCCCACCACGAACACCAATGTAAGCATCCATTTCACTCATTCTAATACTATCGAATTTAGCACGAAGTTTTGCTTGTTCTTCAGTTTGGCCTAATAAAAGTTCACGAGTAACTCTATTATCGTAAATTTCCACAAAAGGATAAGCGCCTACCTTATACGCTTCTTTAACAAGCGCGTTAATAAGCATATAGTCAACACCCTTTGCTTCAATTAAAACTTTTTCGCCTTTTTGTAGTTTACAAGAATAATTTATAAGCCCTTTAGCCAGTTCGTTTATTCTTTGATCTTGCATAATGCACCTTCTTCTTAGATTTATATCAATAATTATACAACTAAACGTGTTTTTTATAAAGTATTTTTGATAAAATTATAATTTTATTTGCTAAATTATTAAAAAAATGTTATTATATTAAAAGTAAAAAGCAATATTTGACAAATAAGCCAATTAATCTTTTTACAAAAATAGAAAAAATATAATTATATATTATTTGGAGGCTATTATTATGGCATTAGTAAACTCAAAGAAAATGTTTGAAATGGCTTACAAGAACGGCTATGCAATCGGCGCTTTCAACGTTAACAACATGGAAATCGTTCAAGGTATCACCGAAGCTTGTAAAGAAGCAAACGCACCAGTAATTCTACAAGTATCTAAGGGTGCAAGAGCTTATGCTAACCACACATACCTAGTTAAGTTAGTAGAAGCTGCTGTTAAGGAATGTCCTGAAATTCCTATCGTATTACACTTAGACCACGGCCCAGACTTCGAAACATGTAAATCATGTATCGACGGTGGCTTTACATCAGTTATGATCGACGGTTCTCACCTTCCTTTTGAAGAAAACATCGCTTTAACAAAGAAGGTTGTTGAATACGCTCACGAACGTGGTGTTACTGTTGAAGGCGAACTTGGTACTTTAGCTGGTATCGAAGATGACGTTAAGGTAGAACACGGTCAAGAAAGCTATACAAAACCTGAAGAAGTTATCGAATTCGTAACAAGAACAGGTGTTGACAGCTTGGCAATCGCTATCGGTACTTCTCACGGTGCTTACAAATTTAAGCCAGAACAATGCACAAGAAACGAAGAAGGTATTTTAGTTCCACCTGCTTTAAGATTTGACATTTTAGAAGAAGTATCAAAGAAACTTCCTGGTTTCCCAATCGTTCTACACGGTTCATCTTCAGTTCCACAAGACTACGTTAAGATGGTAAACGATAACGGTGGTAAAATGCCAGATGCTATCGGTGTTCCAGAAGAACAATTAAGAAAGGCTGCCGCTCTTTCAGTTTGTAAGATTAACATTGACTCTGACTTACGTCTTGCAATGACAGGTACAATCAGAAAGTTCTTCAACGACAAGCCAGACAAATTTGACCCAAGAGAATACTTAAAGCCAGCTCGTGCAAACATTAAAGAAATCGTTAAACATAAGTTAGAAAACGTTTTAGGCTGCGCAGGCAAAGCTGACGAATGCAAATAAGCATATAACTTTTAATAACAAAAGCCTTTGATTTTTCAAAGGCTTTTATATTTTTATTAATGCAATATATTTTGCTTATTACAATATATATATTATTATTTTTCAACTTGATAAATAAGAAAGTATAAGCACAAAAGCCCGAGATAATTCTCGGGCTTTTGTTATTTTGTTTTAATATTATAACGTTATAATCCTTAATTTATTAAATAACCACTTGAATGTTTGAAATTGCAACTTGATAGTATGCGTTATCAATACTAGCAAAGTCAATTGCTAAATATTCAAAATTGATATCAGATGGATCGCCTGCTACACCAAAGCCTGTCACCTTATAAGTTTTATAGCCATTTGGTAAAGTTTCCACAACTTCAACAGTGTTAACGTCATAACCCAAACTAGTATCAACAGAGTCTGTAGTTAAGTGGATACCTGTAACAACATCACCCCTAACTGTAATTAAAACATAAGATGAATCGGCATTAAAACCTGATTTAGCTTCAGCAAACTTAAGTACAAGTCTTGGAGTGCCAATAACTTTTCCGTCATGCTTCTTTTTATCAACATACAATCTGATAGAACCGTCGATATAATGTGGAACGATATCTGATAATTGGTTGTGAATATTTTGGTTATCAGCCCAATAACCTGTACCACAGGTTAATCTTTTAGCGCCAACGGTTGATGGCTTGAACTCTGTAGTAGAGTTGCTTCTATATTTTGCCATATATTGGTAACCAACAAAATCTGTATTGCCTACAGTATATTCAAGGTTAGTATCAAACAAGCTTTTTGCATAATCTGCAGGAACAGCTTTACCAACGCCAAACCAAATGCTTCCTTCAACAGTATAATCTACGATTTTGAACATTCCTTTTTGAAGTACGCTTAGTGGCATCAACATTGTTGCATATTCACCACTACGTATTGTCATACCATAACAAGGTGTAGAACCACCATTTGTTCTAATTGGTATAGCAGTAGCAGTACCTTCATAGTAAACTTGCATGTATAAGTAATCAGTACTTGTAATGTTATATTCTTTTACTGAAATAGGAATTTCGATTGTTTTTGCTACACCACCAGTAGAAACGCTAACTTTAGTCATACCTTTTTCTGCATCAAACACAACATCATCACAAGTAATTTGTGCAGTTCCTTCGCTTCTATTAAAGAAGAATACTGTATTAGCATCTTCGCCTACACGAGCAGCAACAAAGTCAACTTCACAACCACACCACGTACACTTATTGCTTACATAATTATGTGCAACTGTTTGTGTTACTGTGAATGTATCGTTATCATCAGTTGATACTGCGCCACAACCTGAACATGTTTTGTAATAAACAGCTGATACTGTACATGTCGCTTTACTCTTTAATGTATCATCTGAAACAATTTCTACAGTATAGCTATGTCCTGTTGCCGCAACACGATCGCTTTCATATGTATCATCACAAACTGAACATGTATAAGTTGTATAACCTGGATTAGTACATGTTGGCTGGGTTACTTCACTACTATAATCATGACCTAAAGCATCAACAACGATTGTCTTGCGAGATACTTGTTCTGTACATACTGTGCAGTAAACTACTTGATCGTAACTACCATCTTCATCACATTTTGGAGCTAATTCGTTTTCCACTACTTCTTCTCCACTTGTATGACCCAATGCAACAACTTCATTTGCTACGTAACCATGGACACAGCCTACACGTTGACAAGTATATGTTGTATAGCCACCTGCAGTACACGTAGGATCGGTTACATCTTCATCATAATCGTGTCCTAAAGCTTCCCCAAAAGTAAAGATAGCATTAGTATCATCTTTAGAAGATTTGCCACATTCACATGACTTATAGTATGTAGATGCTGCTGTGCATGTAGCTGAAGTAGCTAAATAAGCATCAGAAACACCTTCATGAATATACATATGTTTAATTTCTTCGCCATCAAATGTTTCAGTACCAGCTTCGCCACATTTACAAGAATAATAGTATTGAGCTAAAACTACACAAGATGGTATGTTGGCTAAATATCTATCTTCCATAACTACTTGGTGAAAGTCATGGCCTGAAGCGCCCACTTCATCTGCAGTATAAGTGTGATCACAGCCTGTACGTTGACATGTATATGTTGTATAGCCACCTACAGTACATGTAGGATCTGTTACTACTACTTGATAAACGTGTGCAGCAAGTCCACCACTTTCAAAAGATTCAGCACCCACAGCACCACAAGTACAAGACTTATAGTATGTAGCCTTCGCTGTACAAGTAGCTTCAGTTGCTAGATAACCAGCTTCAGCCACTTCTTGAGTGTAAGTATGTGCAGCAAATTCGCCACTCTCAAAAGTTTCTGTGCCTTTTTCGCCACATTCGCAAGATAAATAATATGTAGCTTTAAGAGTGCATGTTGCTTCAGTTGCTAAATAATCACTTTCTGCAACTTGCTTATCGTATATGCAATAGTGTTCTGTTCCAGATGATGGATAGTCCTTGATATCACCAAGAATACCATCAATATCTGAAACTTCACAGCCTATCATAAACGTTAAACAAGAACAAAGAGTAAGTATAGATATTAATAATTTAAAAAGAAATGATTTTTTCACACATTCCCCTCCTTTTATCTCTTTTTATATTATATTATGTTTAAAAAGCCCTGTCAATATTAAACAAAAAATCCAACTTTTTACAACATGTTTTTTATAATTTTCTTATCTTTTTGAAACAAAAAGCGCCCGATTTTTTTCGGGCGCTTTCATTGTAGATTTAGTTATAACATTAAATATAAATTTAATTATAATATTATATACTATGTTTAGTTAGGAATTAATACATTCCACCCATACCGCCTGCTGGCATTTGTGGCATTGCATTTTCTTCTTTAGCATCAGCAACAACTGATTCTGTTGTTAGGAATACGCCTGCAACTGATGCAGCGTTTTCTAATGCTGAACGTGTAACCTTGGTTGGGTCGATAATACCACTTTCAACCATGTCGCAGTATTCGTTCGTTAATGCGTTGAAACCATAGTTAACCTTGTTAGCCTTTAATACTTCGTTAAGGATAACTGAACCGTCAAGACCTGCGTTAGTAGCTATTTGTTTTAATGGAGCTTGAACAGCCTTTAGAACGATTTCAGCACCAGTCTTTTGATCGCCTGAAAGTGTTTGAGCATAGTCTTGTAATGTTTTGATTGTAGAAATTAAAGCAATACCACCACCTGGAACAATACCTTCAGCAACAGCAGCCTTTGTTGCGTTAAGTGCGTCTTCAATACGAAGTTTCTTTTCTTTCATTTCAACTTCTGTTGCAGCACCAACGTTAATAACTGCTACGCCACCAGCAAGTTTTGCAAGGCGTTCGTGTAATTTTTCTCTATCATAATCTGAAGTTGTTTCAGCGATTTGAGCTTTAATAGCTTGCTTTCTTGCTTCGATTGCCTTAACGTCGCCTGCGCCGTTGATAATTGTTGTATTGTCCTTATCAACCTTAACTGCGCCTGCACGACCTAACATGTTCATATTAACGTCTTTGAATTCGTAACCCAATTCAGAAGAGATAACAGTACCGCCAGTTAGGATAGCAATATCTTCAAGCATAGCCTTTCTTCTATCACCAAAACCAGGTGCCTTAACTGCTACGCAGTTAAATACGCCCTTAAGTTTGTTAACAACTAATGCAGCAAGTGCATCGCCTTCAACTTCTTCAGCGATAATAAGTAATCTCATGCCTTGTTGAGCGATTGGTTCGATTACTGGTAAAATTTCTTGGATTGAAGAAATTTTCTTATCTGTAATTAAAATAACTGGAGATTCTAAAACCGCTTCCATTTTGTCGGTATTAGTAACCATATAAGCTGAAGCATAACCCCTGTCAAATTGCATACCTTCAACAGTAGAAAGTTCTGTCTTCATTGTCTTTGATTCTTCAATAGTAATAACGCCGTCCTTACCAACTTTTTCCATTGCTTCTGAAATCAATTCACCAACAGCGTTGTCGCCTGCAGAGATTGAAGCAACTTGGCAAATGCCGTTCTTATCAACGATAGGCTTTGAAATTTCTTTAAGTTTATTAACAGCAACTTCTACAGCACCCTTAATACCATTTTTAAGAATTACAGGATTTGCGCCTGCAGCAACGTTCTTTAAGCCTTCATTAATCATTGCTTGTGCTAATATTACAGCAGTTGTAGTACCATCACCAGCAACGTCGTTAGTCTTTGTTGAAACTTCTTTAACGATAGAAGCGCCCATGTTTTCAAATGCATCTTCTAGTTCGATTTCTTTAGCGATAGACACACCGTCGTTAGTGATTAGTGGTGCACCGAATTTTCTATCTAATACTACGTTTCTACCCTTTGGGCCTAATGTAATTTTAACTGTGTCTGCAAGAACGTCAACACCCCTTTGAAGAGCCTTTCTTGCTTCATCACCATGCTTTAATTGTTTAGCCATGTCTTTATCTCCTTAATCTTCTACGATTGCCAAAATATCGCTTTGGCGAATAATTGTTAATTCTTTGCCGTCTACTTTAAATTCACTGCCAGCATATTTAGAGTATAAAACTTTATCCCCTACCTTTACTTGCATAACGATTTCTTTGCCATCAATAAGTCCACCAGGACCTACAGCAACGATTTTTGCCATTTGTTGCTTTTCTTGTGATGCTGATGGTAGAATAAAACCACTGATAGTTTTTTCTTCCACTTCTAAACTTTCAACAACTACTTTGTCGAATAAAGGTTTAACCTTCATTATAATTCCCTCCACTTGAGTTTTTTCTAATTTTAATTTTTAGCACTCTCGTTGGTAAAGTGCTAAATCCTATTATACACTACTACAAAAATTTGTCAATAGTTTATGGCTTAAAAAGGTAAAATTTTAAAAATAATTTTTAATTTTTAAATATAATTTATCAAAAAAAGGCGAAAGCAAAAATCTTTTGTTTTTATTGCCTTAAAACCCTATTTGTAATAGGTTTTTATTGATTGTTTTAACATTTATTTTTTGATAGATTTTTATTTGCTTTATAAAAATTTTAATAACATTTTATAAAAAAACAAGGGCAAATTTTTGCCCTTGTAATTTCTTATTTATGTATTAGTCTTCGTTTACGATTTCGCTTAAAGCAGCAATACTATCGATTGCAGTGAAACGAGCTTTCTTTTCAATACTCTTAACAGCAGCAAGTTCTTCGATAAGTTTAAGTGCGTTCTTTAAGCCCCTTACACTCTTAACTTTTACCATAAATGGTACTTCTTCATAAGCCTTTGAATCAGAAAGGTCTTTTTGGAAGTAAACGTTTTGTGGGAATGCGTTAACGTCTAGTGCTAGGTGCAATCTCATTGTCTTACCACGAGCAGTAATCTTTGCAACAAGCTCTCTACCTAATCTATAAGATACGCCTCTAATTGATACACGAGCATTTACCTTTCTATAACTTCTAAATGCATTATCTAATTCTTGATAGAAAGATTTAGTTGCTTCGTCTAGAGTTATCATCTTTTCAGCAAAAGAAACTCTCTTGTTGATATCTCTATCATCTTCAGTATCTTCAGCAATTTCTTCTACTACAGGTTCATTAACAATTTCAGTAGCAACCACTTCTTCTACAACAGTTTCAACAACTTCTTCAACTGCAGGTACTTCTTCAGCAACTTCAACTACTTCAGTTACGACTGCTTCAGCTTGAGCAGATTCTTCTACTTCACCAAGATATTTTTCTCTTAATTCAGCAATGCTATCAATTGCAACGAAACGCGCTTTCTTTTCAATGCCCTTAACAGCAGCAAGTTCTTCGATAAGTTTAAGTGCGTTCTTTAAGCCCCTTGCACTTCTAACCTTTACCATAAATGGTACTTCTTCATAAGCCTTTGAATCAGAAAGGTCTTTTTGGAAGTAAACGTTTTGTGGGAATGCATTAACGTCTAGTGCTAGGTGCAATCTCATTGTCTTACCACGAGCGGTAATCTTTGCAACAAGATCCCTACCTAATCTATAAGATACACCTCTTATTGATACACGACCGTTAACTTTTCTATAACTTCTAAATGCGTTGTCGATTTCAGCATAGAAAGCTTTAGTATCATCATCTAAAGTTAACATCTTTTCTGCAAAAGAAACTCTCTTATTTGGGTCAGCATCTTCTGCGCCGTCAACTACAACTACTTCTTCTACTACAGGTTCATTAACAACTTCAGTAGCAACCACTTCTGTCTCAACAGGGGTAGCAACTGCGTTTGCTTCAATCTTTGCGATTTTAGCATCAATTTCTGCAAGTGCTTGACCAAGAACTTCTTTAATTTGAAGCATAACGTTGTTTTGAGAATCTTCAATAGCCTTTTCAACGTCGATAGTAGGTTTGTCAGCGTTCATGCTTTCAACAAGTGCTGTTAACTTTTCAACTGCACTACCAAGTTCTTCAGAATTCTTACGGTCACCTTCTTCAACTTTTTCAGTTAAGTCAGCAACAGATTGATCAAACGTATCTTTAACTTGTGCCATAACGGTTTTAGAATCTTCCATAGCCGTTACGCGTTCAGTATTCATATTTTCAACAAGAGCAGAAATCTTATCAATAGCACATGTAAGTTCTTCAGAATTCTTACGGTCACCTTCTTCAACCTTTTTAGAAAGGTCAGAAACTGATTCATTGATAGCAGACATAAGCATTTCAATAGTTTGCTTTCTTATTTCCGCTTGCTTTTCTTCAGCCTTTGCTTTTTCAAGTTGTTCTTTAGCCTTCTCTTCTTTAGCTTTTGCTTCAGCAGCCTTTAGTTTAACTTGTAATTCTTCTTTAGCAGCCTTTTCCATTTCTGCTTTAAGTTTTGCTATCTTTGCCTTTTCTGCTTTAGCTTTTTCTTCTTCAGCTCTTTGTTGTTCGTATTTAGCATTTTCTTGCTTAATTCTAGCCTTTTCAGCCTTTGTCGCCTTTTTAGCTGCCTTCTTTTCGGCTTTAGCTGACTTTTTAGCAATTTTCTTTTCTGCTTTAGCTATTTTTCTAGCTGCTTTCTTTTCAGCCTTTGCTTTCTTTTTAGCGGCTTTCTTTTCATCTTTCACTATCTTTTTAGCAACCTTCATCTCTGCTTTTGCTAATTTTTTAGCCGCTTTCCTTTCGGCCTTTGCCGCCTTTTTAGCTGCTTTCTTTTCAGCCTTGGCTGCTTTTTTAGCTGCTTTCTTTTCAAGTTTTGCTAATTTTTTAGCCGCCTTTTTAGCTGCTTTTGCTTCTGCCTTTGCTAATTTACGAGCAACTTTTGCTCTTGCTTCAGCTGTATTTTCATTTGACCTTTTTCTAGTGTTTAACGCTACCATAAGAGTATGAAGCAGTAAAACTACTACAATCAAAGCATCAATACCGATAACTACCCATGCTAATGGTGATGGGGATTTTGCTACACACAATAATGTACTCATATTCTCTCCTTTTCTTGTTACTACAAGCGCCTTTCGTCGATTTATATTTCAATTTTATTAATTATAACATAATTAACCGACCATTGTCAATAAGTAATTGGCAAATTTAATTGACTAATTTTAGTTTTTTTCGGCACCTACGCCCGATTGCCTTCTGGCTTCGCAAGTAACGTTTATGCCTAATTTTTTCAACGTCTTTTCATCAACGTGTGAAAGCACTACTGACGAGTGAAATTCTGAACCCTTTAAGCCGCCTAAATTTTCTAGTGCTTTCTTTGCCACCTCGTCTGTTGCCGCACTTACTGCAAGAGAAAGTAAAATTTCATCGGTATGTAAACGCGGATTTTTGCTACCCATATATTCTACTTTAAGTTTTTGTATAGGCTCGATTACCGATGGCGAAAGCAAGAATACTTCATCATCTAAATCACTCAACACTTTTAGTGCGTTAAGTAGCGCTGCGGCACTTGCACCCATAAGATTACCAGTTTTACCAGTAACAATTTTGCCGTCAGGCAACTGTATAGCACAGCCTGGTAAACCTGTTATTTTTTCTTTTTCTAAAGCAGGCGCAACCACTTCTCTGTCCTTTATGGTGATGCGCATTTTTTGCATTAACACTTCTATTTTAGAAATGGTTTCCTTACTGCAAGTACCTTTTCTAACTTCAAGTTGAGCAGCATAATATCTTCTCAACACTTCTTGCTTGCATGCTCTAAACACTTCTTGCTCATCAGTAATACAATAGCCCGCCATATTAACCCCCATATCAGTTGGAGATTTATATGGACATTCGCCAAGAACTTTTTGCAACATTGCTGAAAGTACAGGGAAAATTTCAACGTCTCTATTGTAGTTAACAGCCATTTGACCGTATGCTTCCAAATGGAAAGGGTCAATCATGTTCATATCGTTAAGATCAGCCGTAGCCGCTTCGTACGCTGTATTAACAGGGTGGTTTAACGGCAAGTTCCAAACAGGAAAAGTTTCGTATTTAGCATATCCTGCCTTTTTACCCCTTTTATTTTCATGATAAAGTTGAGATAGGCAAGTTGCCATCTTCCCACTACCAGGGCCTGGTGCTGTAACCACTACTAATGGTCTAGTTGTTATAACGTATTCATTTTTACCATAACCAGCATCGCTAACCACTTTTTCCACTTCAGATGGATAGCCTTCGATAGGGTAATGGCGGTAAACCTTAACCCCACGCATTTCCAAACGTTTTTGGAAGGCTATAGCGCTTGGTTGGTAGGTAAAGCGAGTTAAAACTACGCTACCTACATAAAAATCTTTTGCATTAAAAATATCTATAAGCCTTAAAACGTCGAGGTCGTAAGTGATACCAAGGTCGCTTCTTTGCTTATTTTTTTCTATGTCGTTTGCATTGATAACTATTAAAATTTCGGCTTGGTCTTTAAGTTGAGATAGCATTTTAATCTTACTATCAGGCTCAAAGCCTGGCAAAACCCTTGATGCGTGATAGTCGTCAAAAAGTTTTCCACCAAACTCAAGGTAAAGCTTACCATCAAACATGGCAATTCTTTCCAAAATTTTGCTGGACTGCATTTCTAAATATTTTTTGTTGTCAAATCCCTTTCTTTCCATAGTACTTTTTTTCAAGCTATCAGTCTAACAGCCCTGCCTCCATTAATTTTGCCACGAATGCCGAAACGTCTCTCTTTGCAACTTCTTCCGTCACACCTTCATATTCGTTTAACAAAGTTTGAACAAGCACTTGTTCATCTGCACCTTTTTCAAGCTCTGACCACAAGAGTGCGCCCGTTTCGTTAAGATTGATAATGCCCTTAAAGTTTTTAACAGCCTTTCCTACGGCAACTACGATAAATGAATCAGCAACTTGTCTTAAAATAAATCCTTCTTTAATTTTCATATTATTCCCCCTTGCTCATAACGCCGTATGAAAGTTCGGCAGCTTCTCTTGAAATATTACATCCTAATTCATAAAGGCCAACACTCTTTAGCATTTTGTCAATTAGTGCTAAAAGTATATCCATCTTATGTAAATCGCTAGGAATTAACGTTTGTATCATAATGGTTTTTAGCATTTCTTTTGGCGAAAGCTTTGTGATAACGTTATCCTTTGCTTGATAAATCTTGCAAATAGCCTTTATTTTCGCCCTGGTGTTAGTGCCTAAATTGTGTTTGCCTTGCCATGGCGTTCCGTAAACGTAAAAGTCGCCGTCAATATATCTAATAATAGGCTTATCATCGTTTATCATAACTGCTTTTTCTTTAAGCATTTCTCTCCAAAGCCTTGTGTGTGTAGATTTACCCGTACCACTTAAAGCTGTAAACAAATAGGCTTCATTATCAACCATAATTGCACTGCTATGGAAAATTATTCCGTTTGAATTTTCAAGTAAATAATCACAAAGCTTACGATAAAGCGCCAAGCTTTCAATATAATAATCGGGAGCAAGAACTTCGCCTGACTTTTCGTTTTCTATATCTTGCTCTGTAATAACGCAAGAAAATGCCGGTGCTTGATCGCCCGTGTACAAATAATCTTTACACAGGTTTTTGGTATATTCATAAATTGTTTGAGCATCGAAAACGACGTCTGCTATCTTATACCTTGGCATTTTTGCTTGATTTTCCTTTTTTAATATTATATTGAACCCAATATAATAATTATTTTACCAAAGTGCACCTACTTTGTCAATATAAATTTGATTTTTAAAGTTATTTTATATATAATATTTATATATACTGTTTGAAATCAAGTAAAGGAAAGCAATATGAAAAAATTAACATCAAAAATTTCATATATACTAGCAAGTTTAACTTGCTTGCTATTTAGCTTTAACTTTTTTGGTTGCACTGCTTTTTACGATATTGAAGAATATCAATTCTTTAACACCATAATCACCGTTCAAGTGGAAAATAAAAAACTTTCAAGCAGTGTTAAGCAAGACCTAAATGAACTTTTTGATAGTTTAGACAAAGAGTTTGATAGAAACAACCAGTCTTCTTTTACAAACACTTTCAATAATGCCAGCCTAAACCAAACTTTTGAACTAACCACCACGCAAGCACAAGTGTTAAGTCTTTCGCTTGATAGCCATGCTTATTCTAACGGACTTTTTGACCCTTCGATATATCCACTTCTAGAAGTATGGCAGTTTGCACCAAACTACCCTGCGCCAAACTTTACCCCACCAACACATTCAGCCATTGAAAGCGTACTTACAAATAAGCAAGATTTGACTAAACTACAATATGATAGTGAACAAAAAACTTTAACCAAAAACATTGATATAAAACTTGACTTTGGTGGAATATTAAAGGGCTATGCAGTTCAAAGTGCAGGCGAAATTTTAAAAGATAACGGATACCAAAAAGGCTATATCAGTATAGGTGGTAGCAGTTTATATATTCTATCTAGCTCTACTCTTTCCGTAAGGCACCCTGATAAGATAGGGCAAAACCTAATAGAAGTTAAACTTTCTAATTTAACCAATGTTTCGCTATCTACTAGTGGGGATTACGAAAAGTATTATACTGATAAAACAACAGGCCAAAGATATTCCCACATAATTAACCCTATAACAGGCTATCCTACGGATACTGGTGTTAGAAGCGCCACCATCATAGGTGGAAACGGTGCTTTTTCAGATGCTATAACAACTGCTTGCTTACTACAAGAATATTCACCTAGTGATGCCGAAAACTCTTCTTTAGTAAAGTTTTTGCAAAAAATTATAAACGATGGCAAGGCTAACATTGTGTTTGCCGTTTATTGTAAGGACGGGGTAAACCAAATTATCACTAACGCAAAAAAGGGCGAAGACTTCACCCTTTTAGACACCGACTATTCAGTCGTTAATATTTGAATATAAATTTTTACTGATTTTATAATTGTAATTTTTTAATGTTATAACTAAAAATTAATCTTTTAGAAGTTGCTTGAAGAGTGTTTCTTCAAGCTTTTTTATTATAATTTGGTTTCTTAAATCCATAATCGTAAGAATGGTTTAAGCCCCCGCTTAATCATTCGCCAACCTTTTTACTTATATAGGAAAATACCTCCTCTATAATTAAACCGAATATTACAGTTACTAAAACCAAAGCCATCATGGTAACCATTTGGTCGTAAAGTTTTGCTAGTTGCAACAGGTTACCCATAGAATTTACGGTTAGCGCTAATACTTCGGCAGCAACCATGAGTTTAAGATTAAGCGAAAGCCCTGCGCCCACTGCACTAAAAAAGTTTGGCAAAATTTGTGGAAAAACTACCTTATTAAAAATGTATTTTTCATCAGCACCAAAAGTCTTTGAAGATTCTACTTGGTCGTAATCAATAGACTTAATGGCACTCTCAATATTAAGATACAGAGTTGGAAAGACAACTAAAAAGGTTACTACGATAGGGGCTATAAAAGAGTTTGTCCAAACCAATAAAAGCAATATAACTGCTATGGTTGGTAGTACTCTTGTAATAGAAATTATAGGCGCAACTGCACTTTTTGCCCTTTTATTTTCAAACGTTAAAACTGAAAGCACTAACGCAAAAACTAAAGCCACAACAAAAGAAATTAACGTTCTTATAATAGTTCCTAAAAATGCACTATAAAACTCAAGGCTAGTAAAAAGCCTAAAAACTTCAGTTAATGTTGTAAAAAATCCGGGCATTAAGTAGATATTGTCCACCACTAACGCCAAAACTATCCACAGCACTACTATACATAGCACTGAAATTACTGGAATTATTAAGTTTAATAGTTTATCATGTTTTTTCATTATCCTATTACACTATACCCGATTGAATTTTTTGTTAAAACTGTTTTTAATGTTAAATCAGGAACGTTGCCTTGACCAATAACACCTATCTTTTTGCCATCTAAATCGCTTAACTTAATTTGAGTATTGCCATCTTTTACCTTTGCCATAATATAAAGGTTACCGTGCGTTATAACTGATACCATTGTATAGTTAGCCTTTGCATTTTTATAAACCTTGCTTGCAGCATTAACAGGCATAACCACAAAGTCAGCCGTACCTAGCACACCGTTAGTGTACTTTGCAATATCATCTGCAACAACAACGTTATAGTTAAAAGTAGCGCCACTTATAAAGTTTTCATTATCATTAATAAACTTTGCTATTGCAAGCGCAGGTGCACCGTCTGGTGCGTAAAAGGTAAAGGTTTTACCGTTTATAGCCTGTCCTTGTGCACCGTTATCGGTATAAAAAAAATCATCGCCAACAGTTTTTGCAGGCACAATTAACTGGCTATCGTTTGCGCTTAATATGTTAGATATATAATCGTTTACTTGCTTTTTTGCTAGGCTTGCATCTTGCCAACTGATTTTGCAGTTTTCTATAACTGAACTATCCATAACGTTAGGGTTTAATGTTGAAGATGCAAAGTTAGATTTAATTGCGCTAACAGCAAGTTTTGCGTTTTGATGTGCCCAAGCCAAGTTATCGTTAAACTTATCCTTCATTTGTCTAACAAGCTGTGGATATGCTTCTAAAACATCGTTTTTAACCACTAAAACGGCTTGTGGATAGCTTTTAGTTTGACTATCATAAAGGTCTTGCAATGATAGCCTTTTCCAAGTAAAGTCCTTCCCCTTAACCTTTTCCAAAGTGCTTGCAGCAGGTTCAGGCAGTAAGCCGTAATCTAGCCCATCATCTAAAAGAAGCTGCATAATGGTAGGCGCATCTTTGTAAGAAATACTAACTTGTCCTTTAGAGCAAGCAGAAAAGCAAAGTGCAGTAAAAGTAAGCATTAAAGAAAGTGCTAGTGATAATAATTTTTTCATAATTTCTCCCATGAAAAACGCCCCTTGAAATATATCAAAGGGCGGGAAAAGATTAAACAAAGCCAATTCGCTTTGTCAATTTTGTTTTCAGCCCTTCGCTATTAGGACGAACCTTTTAGTTTAGGTATTTATGCACTTATATTATATAAAACTTACCTATATTTGTCAATAATTTAATATAAAATATTAAGCCCTTATAAATATTTAATCTTTTGGTACTTTCTCTTGGTTGCTTCGCCACCACGAATATGACGAATAGAAAAATTAAACTTTAACACCTTTTTAACCTTCTTAAACAGGTCTGTATCAATATAATAAAGCCGTTCGGACACGTCTTTATGCACCGTAGACTTACTGTAATTAAAAACTTTTGCCGTTTGCCGAACCGTTGCACCATTTTCTATAATGTACTCGGCTTCTTTAATTATTCTCTCTATTAAATGGTCTTCCAACTAACTATTCCCCCTAAAATAACGAATAGTTATATTTATGTTAGTTTTTGACCTATTATGCCGAAAAATATACTAAATGCGCTAAAACATGATTAAAACACAAAAAATAAAAGGACTATATTTCAAGCCCTTTTTTGTTAATGTTTTTAAGTTTTTATTTGTGCTATTTTAATTTTCAACTTAAGATTTTTGCGCTTTTAAGTCTTCAATTAAACTTTGGATTTTTTCAAAAGTCAAGCATTGAAGTCTTTCATACGCTTCTTGATAAATTGCAATGGCAACTTCATCAAACTCTTCTTTTTCGTTGGCAAGTTTTACCATTGTTGCAGCGATATATAAAACTTCTTCTTTACTTTTATATTCTTTGTATAGCAGTATTGTTTTTATAACCTTAATAACTGCAGGAACGTGACCTTCTGACATTTATTTATCTCCTAAATTATTCTTTAGTCTTTTTATTGAATACTTTTTTAGCAAAGTCGCCAATATCAAAATCCATAATGAACGAACAAACTTTTGTATCATTATAATTTTCAACTAAAGACCACAAGAACTTACCAAGATAATAACCACCAACGCCTGCAATAGCGCCTGCTAAAATACCACCGATAACGTCTGTAAAATAATGAACGATTAAATATACTCTTGAGAAAGCCATTAAGAATACTAAAATAAACACTGGCCAACTCTTTTTCTTGTTTGTGCAAAGGAAGAAAGCAAGTAAGCAGTTCATTGCAACGTTTGTGTGGCCTGATGGGAATGAATAAGAAGATTTAGGTTCTCCACCAACTGCTTGCCATAGCGCCTTGTATTCATCACTAGCATCAAATGGTCTTGGTCTTGCCACCCAGTTCTTTAAGATAATGTTTACAATAATACCACCTAAAGCGATTGCTAAAAGCACGCATAAGCCTGTCTTTCTAGTTTTTCTAAAAAGAAGTAAGATTACGCCGAATAGTATAAACGCAAGCCCCTTTTCGCCAAGTAGCGAAATAAATTCCATAAATGGTGTAAAAACTACACCGATTGACTTTTGTATGCTACTCATAAAGTTGAATGCGCCGTTATCTAATGCATAAAAAGTCGTGTTCAACCAATTACTCATTTGTCTTCTCCTTATAAAAGTTTTTTCCAGATATCATATTGATATGCCACGTTTTCTTTTGCGTGGCTATCGCTTGACATTATTAGTTTGCCACCTTTTTTCTTAATATACTCTAAAACGGGTGGCAGTGGGTAAGGTTCTACCATGTATCCCCTTGAGATTGCACCCATGTTGATTTCAAACGGAATATTATATTTAATTAGCTTGTCAACGGCAGTTTGATAGGCCTTAACGTATCTTGGGTGATTTTCATCAAATAAATCTTTATCTTTATTGAATTTTGACACTAAATCGATATGCGCAATAAAATCACACTTGGTCTTTTCAACAACGTCGGCAACACATCTATAATACTCTTCAATGTAAGAATAGCAATCCCCATCAAAACCTTGATTAACCCCATCCAAAAATCTTTGCCTTGTACTATCAACGTAAAAACGTTTGCCCTTAGCAACTAATATATGTACAGCGCCTATTACGTAATCAAAACCATCACGCGTAATAGGTTCAGTACGATAGTCTGCTTCTAAACCACAATAAACCTTGATTTTATCCTTGTACTTTTCCTTGAGTTCTGCCATATTTTTCTTAAAAGCAAGTTCTCTTTCCACACTGGTAAAGTTATAATCAGGTAAAACAGAGTGAATGCTTACCCCCACTCTTTCTAAACCCTTTTCGATAGCGCCTAAAACCATATCTTCTGGGCTATCTTTACCATCACAAAAGCACGTATGCATGTGGAAATCTTGCTTTAATGGATTAACGCTTAAAAAGTCCAACATTATTTTGTCATTTTCTCCTGTTTGATTTTATGGTCAATAACGTGGCGAGAAGAAAGTTCACGGTGAATATCTTCTAAAGAAATGCCTTGTTCAATCATCAATACTAAAGTGTGGTAGCAAAGGTCTGCTATTTCATAAATAGTTTCCTTTTTGTCGTTTGCTTTAGCAGCGATAATAACTTCAGTACATTCTTCGCCAACCTTTTTAAGAATTTTATCTAACCCCTTTTCAAATAGGTACGTTGTATAAGAGCCTTCCTTTTTGTCAGTTTTTCTGCCTTCAATTAAATCAAACAAAGACTGAAGAGAAAATTCTTTGTATTCTTCATTTTCAAAAATGCGATTATTAAAGCAACTATCAGTACCCAAGTGACAAGCAGGGCCGTCCTTTTCTACCATAACGATTAGCGCATCGCTATCGCAATCGGCAGTAATAGATACAACGTGTTGATAGTTGCCACTTGTTTCGCCCTTTAGCCATAACTCTTGTCTTGACCTTGAATAAAAACAAGTAAGTTTCTTTTCCATTGTGATTTTAAGGCTTTCCTTGTTCATATAAGCCAAGGTTAGCACCTTTTTAGTGATATTATCAACCACTATGGCAGGGATAAGTCCATCTTTATCAAATTTAAGAGTATCAATATTTATCATAATTATAACTTCCTTTTTATAATCTAACAGGTATTCCGTTTTTATCTAATACGGTTTTTAAGTCTTTAATTTGCACTTCGCCAAAGTGGAAGATTGAAGCCGCCAAGCCTGCATCAACCTTTGGCAATGCCTTAAACAATTCAACAAAATGCTCTTTATTGCCTGCACCACCTGATGCAATTACAGGCACTGAAACAATAGAGCACACTTTTTCTAGCATTTCTAAATCAAAGCCACCCTTAACGCCGTCAGTATCGATAGAGTTAAGCACTATTTCGCCTGCACCATTGTCAACGCCACGCTTAACCCAGTCAAGCAGGTCAATGCCCGTGTTTTCTCTACCACCTTTAGCAAAGACCTTAAACTTTCCGTCCACGCGCTTTGCATCTATTGATAATACAACACATTGGTCGCCGTATTTTTTTGCTGCGTGATAGATTAGGTTTGGATTTTTTATAGCGCCAGAGTTAACACTAACCTTATCGGCACCACATTTAAGCACTCTATCAAAATCATCTACGGTGTTTATGCCACCACCAACGGTAAGTGGAATAAAAATTGTGCTTGCAACTTGTTTTAATATATCGGTAAATAGTGCCCTACCATCGCTTGATGCCGTTATGTCGTAAAAAACCAGTTCATCAGCGCCGTTATCGCTATAATATTTACCTAATTCAACGGGTGAAGAAACGTCGGCTAGCCCCATGAAGTTTACACCCTTTACCACCCTGCCATCCTTAACGTCTAGACAAGGAATAATTCTTTTTGTTATCATTTTGCCACCTTTAGTGCAGTTTGTAGATCAATATCGCCAGTATAATAAGCCTTGCCGATTATTGCGCCGTAAAGATTAAGTTCCCTTAACGCCTTAACGTCATCAATAGAACTAACCCCGCCTGATGCAATAATGTTTAAGTCTAAAGTATTTGCTAAAACCTTGTAAAGTTCCCTATTAGTACCTTGCATTGCACCATCTTTACTGATGTCCGTACAAATTATGGTCTTAACACCTTCATCTTGCATCTTTTTGCAAAAATCAAGTCCGTTAAGGCTAGATTTTTCAGTCCACCCCTTAATTGCTACCATTTGATCTTTAATATCAACGCCTACAGCAATCTTATCCCCAAAATTTCTTATTGCACTTTTCAAAAAGTCAGGGTCAGTAACGGCAGAAGTGCCTAAAATAACACGGTTAACACCTGCATTTAGGTAGGTTTCAATAACTTTTTCACTTCTTATCCCACCACCAACTTCCATAAAAGCAGGGGTGCTGTCTGCTATTTTTTTAATTGTTTCAATGTTTGGTGTTCCACCATTTTTAGCGCCTTCTAAATCAACAACGTGAATACACTTTGCGCCTTTAGAATAAAAATCTTTGGCAATTTCTTCAGGGTGTTCTGAATAAATGGTCATCTTATCATAATCGCCCTTAAAAAGCCTAACGGCTTTGCCGTTAACTATATCTATTGCAGGAAAAAGTTTCATAGTTTACTCCATTTCGCAAAATGCCTTTAATATATTAAGCCCAACTGCGCCACTCTTTTCTGGGTGGAATTGACAACCGAACACATTTTTGTTTTGAACTGCTGCAGTTAGATTTGCACCATACTCTGCAGTTGCAATAACGCTTTCATCACAGTCTGCACCATAGTATGAGTGAACAAAATACACGTGGTCGCCATCGTTTATGTACTTAAATATAGGGCTCTTTTCTCCCTTAAACTTAAGTGCGTTCCAACCAATGTGTGGGATTTTATAGTCTTTTGGTATAACGTCGCTAATAGGCTTAATTTGACCTTTGATTAGTGATAGACCTTTGTGCACGCCGTATTCATAACTGCAATCAAAAAGCATTTGCATACCAAGGCAAATACCTAAAATAGGCTTGCCAAGTTTAGCTTGTTCAATAACTACGTCTGCTAGTCCTGAAGAGAAAAGTTTATTTGAAGCATCTTCAAACGCACCAACACCCGGCAATATAATTTTATCAGCCTTTCTTATTAAGTTAATATCGCCGGTAGCAACTGCTTCAACGCCTATAGCCTTAAAAGAACTTATAAGCGAAAATAGATTGCCCACGCCGTAGTCAATTATAACTACCATTAAAGCACTCCTTTAGTTGATGGAATTTCTCCGTTTAATGCACTATCAATAGCCACAGCCTTTCTTAAAGAAATTGCAAGTGACTTAAACGTGCCTTCAATAATGTGGTGAGCGTTAGAGCCATAAATCTTTCTTGCATGTAAAGTAATGCTTGAATTTAACGCAAATGCTGTTAAGAATTCATCTAAAAGTTCGGTATCAAAATCGCCCACCTTGTTTGCTTTAATTTCAATATCCTTAACGATAAATCCCCTACCTGAAACATCAACGGCAGTTAAAATTAAGCTTTCATCCATAGGAAGAGTTGTATCTGCATATCTAACGATACCAGCCTTGTTACCAAGCGCTTCTTTAAATGCTTGACCTAACGCAATGCCGATATCTTCAACAGTGTGGTGATAATCAACAAAAGTATCGCCCGTAGCCTTAACGTCAAGGTCAAATCTACCGTGCTTTTTGAATAAATTTAGCATGTGGTCTAAAAAGCCACAGCCTGTATCTATTGTGCCTTGTCCCTTTCCATCAAGGTTAAGGGTTAAGGCAATATCAGTTTCACCTGTTTTTCTTACTACTTTAGATTTTCTCATAATTTATTCTCCCAAAATTTCTTTAATTGCCACAATAAGTTTTTGCATTTGTTGGTGGCTACCTATGGTAATTCTGTTGTAATCGGTAATTCTTTGATTATCAAAGTGTCTAACTAAAACGCCCTTGTCTTTTAATTTTAAATATAGCGTTTTGCCATCAATTTTGTCGTGCTTTGCAAATACAAAGTTTGCTTTAGAATCTGTTAAAGTAAAGCCTAACTTTTCAAGCTCAATGGTTGTAAACTCTCTATCAGCAATAATCTTTTTGCAATTTTTATCAAAATATTCTTTATCTAAAATTGCGCCCTTGCCAAGCCCTAAAGTCATGCGGTTTACGTTGTAAGGGTTTGTTGAGTACTTAATTGTCTTAAGGTCAGCAATAAGCTTTGCGTTTGCCACACCAAAACCAAGCCTTGCACCTGCTAATGAACGTGATTTTGAAAATGTTTGCGTTACTAACAAGTTGTCGTATTTATCAATTAAAGTAACGGCACTTTTGCTTCCAAAATCAATGTACGCTTCATCAACCACTACTATCCTGTTAGGATTAGAAGCTAAAATCTTTTCAATGATATCTAGGGTTATATATAAGCCTGTTGGTGCGTTAGGGTTAGCAAGAAATATTGTTCCTTGTGCCTTCATAAAAGCATCAACGTCCACAGAAAAATCTTGCTTTAGTGGGATAATAGTGCTTGGCACACCGTTAAGCTCTGCAAACACCTTATAAAATCCGTAAGTAATATCGTTAAAAACGGCAGGTGTTTTTTCATCGCAGTATGCCATAAACGCAAAGTTAAGAATTTCATCAGAGCCGTTTGTAAGTAGCACTTGTTCAGCCTTAACCAAAAGGCTTTCAGCAACTAAACTTGTTAGTTCTGTGCACTCTGGGTCTGAATAAAGATAGCAAAGCTTTGCTTGTTCGTTAGCATACTCCACACCAAGCTTTGATGGTGGATAAGGCGATTCGTTAGTATTAAGCTTTATGTATTCCCTGTGCTTTGGTTGTTCACCCGGTACGTAAGGGGTAATTTTAGAAATTTTTTGGTTTAAAAATTTACTCATTTTCTTCTCTTATAATAGCACTCTTTGCGTGGGCCGTTAATCCTTCAATATTCGCAAAAGTATAAACGTCTTTAGCAATCTCTTTTAGTGCATCTTTAGTATAATAAACGTATTGTGTTTTCTTTATAAAATCATCTACTGAAAGTGGGCTTGAAAATCTTGCCGTGCCACTTGTTGGAAGTGTGTGGTTTAACCCTGCCATATAGTCGCCAAGCGCTTCTGGGCAATATTTACCAACGAACACAGAGCCGGCATTTTGAATTTTATCCAAATAGTCAAGTGCGTTATCTAAACAAAGTTCTAAGTGCTCTGGCGCAATGTCGTTTGCCATTTTTATTGCACTTTCAATATCTTTTACTACTATGATTTTACCATTAGCATCAATTGATGCCCTTGCAATTTCACTTCTTAATAAAAGTGGAATTTGTCTCTCCAATTCTTTGCTAACAGCAAGTGCAAAATCTTCACTATCAGTAATTAGAACTGCTGAAGCAAGCTTATCGTGTTCGGCTTGAGATAATAGGTCTGCAGCAATGTGAACAGGGCTATTAGTGTTATCAGCAACAACCATAATTTCACTTGGGCCTGCAATCATATCGATTGAAACCTTGCCAAATACTTGCCTTTTTGCTTCGGCAACGAAAGCGTTACCTGGACCTACGATTTTATCTACCTTAGGTATGCTTTCCGTACCATAGGCTAGGGCTGCAACAGCGCCTGCGCCACCAACTTTGAAGATTTTATCCACACCGGCAACGTATGCTGCTGCTAAAATTGCTGGATTGATTTTGCCATTCTTATCAGGTGGGGTAACCATAACAATTTGCTTTGAACCTGCAATCTTAGCTGGGATTGCATCCATTAAAACGGTTGATGGATACGAAGCCGTGCCACCTGGCACGTATAGGCCCACCTTTTCGATAGGAATAATCTTTTGCCCTAAAATTATACCATTTTCTTTTTTAATTTCAAAGCCTTCACGCAGTTGTTTTTGGTGAAATTCCCAAATATTTTGTTTTGCCCTTTTTAAGATGTCTAAAAATTCTTTATCAATAGAGTTTACAGCATCTTCAATCTCTTGTTTTGAAACGGCAAGCGTATCTAAATTAGCCTTATCAAACTTTAATGCATATTGGTAAAGAGCCTTATCGCCGTTAGATACAACGTTTTCTATAACTTCTTTTACTATTGCAGTAACGTCAAAAGTTGGTTCTACCACAGAAAAGATTTGCTCTCTAGAATTCACGCCGTCGTAATAAATCTTTATCATTATTCCATCTCCGTTTGCTTTTTAAGTTCTGCTGAAATTTTTTCAATAGTTTCACACTTAAACTTAAAATTTGCCTTGTTTGCAATAAATCTTGCTGAAATAGGCAAGAACTTTTCCACAACTTCTAGTTTGTTTTCTTTTAGTGTTGCACCCGTTTCTACAATATCCACAATAACGTCTGATAAACTTAAGATAGGCGCTAATTCTATTGAGCCGTTAAGGTGAATAATGTCTATATCTCTGCCTTGTGAAGCATAGTATTTTTTAGCAATGCTTGTAAACTTTGTCGCTACCGTTAAAGTCTTTGTTCTATCATCTTTAAAGTCGGCTTTAGCAGCCACAGCCATGTGGCACTTGCCAATGTTTAAGTCTAAAAGTTCATAAACGTCAGGGTTATATTCCAATAAAATATCCTTGCCTGCAACACCAACGTCTGCAGCACCACGTTCAACGTAAATTGCAACGTCTGATGGCTTTACCCAAAAGTATCTAACCCCAACTTCAGGATTTTCAAATATAAGTTTTCTATTGTTCTCTTTTATAGAAGGGCAAGGAAAGCCAGCCTTTTCAAACATGGCGTAAACCTTTTCCCCAAGCCTTCCCTTTGGAAGAGCAACGTTAAGCATCTTATTCATATCCTACTCTCCTAATTTAACAAGCTCTGCATACTTACATGCACTGCTAATCTTTTTATCTGCAAACACACTTTTGCCACTTGCAACGTACTTTTCAACCACTTCGTTAACTTGCTTTAGACTTGCGTTGCCGTATTCTATTGCAACGTCCACGTCGTATTCGCTAACCTTTTCACCAAGCCTTGAAAGTTCATCAAGATAAACCGCAAAACCTATTGCCTTTGTCTTTTTGTTCATCTTTTGCATTAACTTATCGTATTGACCACCTGATAAGATACCTGTTGGAATACCACTAACAAAGCCTTTGAACACAAATCCATTGTAGTAGTTAAGATCGTTAACAACTGAAAAATCTACGTTAATTTTATCTTCAAAGCCGAGTGGTGATAAACTTTCAATAACTTCTACTAGCTTATCTAAAGCTGTTTCAGTGTTTTTATCAAGCTCAAAACCCTTTAACACACGTGCAACCTTTCTAGCGTTTCCGTAGGTTTTTACAAGCGCAATTAAAAGTTCAGTTTGGCTAGTTGAAAGATTTTGGCTTTCGCACACTGATTGAACACCGTTTGCATTCTTTTGCGCAAGGTACGTTAGCATTTGCTTTTTGCTTGATTCATCTAAACCCACTTGCTTAAAAATGCCATTGATTAAGTCTAGGCTTGAAATGTCAAGATAAAACTCATCACTAATAATCTTTAAGCTCTTAAGCGCAAGTGCAATAACTTCACTAACAGAATAGTCGTCAACGTCGCCCATGCATTCTAGACCAGCTTGCATAATTTCTTTATAAGACTTTGTGCCTTTAGAAACCCTGTAAACGTTTTCATCGTAGTAAACCTTTTGCACGCCCTTCTCTATCTTTGTGTTTTTAATGATAGATAAGGTAACGTCTGGTTTTAATGCCATAAGCTTGCCATCAGTGTCAGTAAAAGTAATTACGTTATCTGATACTAAAAACTCTTTGTTTACAGCGTATAGGTCGTATTCTTCAAACTTGCTCATTTTGTAAGGAGCATATCCGTACTTGTTATATAGTTCTCTTAATTTGAAAACCGCCTTTTCATCTTCTCTTAATACTAAATCTAAACTCATAACTAATCTTCCTTTTGATTAAGAACAATATTGTAACCACCTTTACCATAGTTAAGGCACTTATTAACCCTACTAATAGTCGCAGTACTTGCCCCTGTTAATTTAGAAATTTCTTGATAATTATTCTTTGCTAATAATAATTTAGCAACTTCTAATCTTTGTGATAAGTCTTCTAATTCTTTTATAGTGCACACGTCTTCAAAAAACTTTCTGCACTCTTCCACACTCTTAAGCTTTAGTATACCCTTAAAGAATTCATCAAACTTTGCAATATCAAAATTTTCCATTTTTGCACATCCTTAATTTATTACTTTAACATTTTAGCACGCTAAAGCAATAAAGTCAACTGATTTATATAATATTTTTATTTAAAAAATAAAAAACAGTCATTGACTGTTTTTATAAGGTTATTTGATAATAGCTAATGACCCCACACAAGCATACCGTAATTTACTACTAAATACTTAAACCCCACCCTAAACGACACCAGTCGTTTAGGGTGGGGTTTAATATTGTTTTGAAATCCATTTTGGGGTTAAGTGTGCTTTGCTTTCATTATTGTTTTCTATTAAAGCGCAACCCAAAGCAATAGTTACAGGCAAGACAAGGCTCGCAAAAGGTTTTGGGTTAGATTAACCTTTGTGGTTATCTAAATCAAAACACCAAGCTGTAAACGAAGTATTGCGATGATTTTAATTTAAAATCAGTTATATTTTAAAATAGAAACTTTAGAGCGAAAATATAAGGTGATAGAGATAAAATGATTGTGTTAAGTTGCAAGCCTTATAATGCAAGCAAAATAAAATAAAGACCTGCAGGCAAGAGTATACATCTTGTCAAGGGGTTTTTGATTTTATTACGCAGTATAATAGGTTAACCGATATTAACGCTTTTTTGCGAAAAAGTTTCAAGAAATTCAAAAAGCAATTAACACTGTTAACTGCGACTGCACGGCTTTGAATCTTCTAGCCTGACGGACTAGTGCTCCGTAGCGTATGCGTAGGAGAAGGAAGCGCGGGTGAGTCGCTAGCTTTTGACACCGTTTAGTTATTTAAAATTCAAAAAGCAATTAACACTGTTAACTGCTTCCTGAATAATATATGATAAGGGGGAAAATGATGAGCTTTGTTAATTCAAAAGGACTAGTTCCTTTCGACAATGATATAATACTACTTTCGACAAAATTTGTAAAGCGTTTTTACAATGTTTTTTAAAATATTTGAAAAATTTTCACACAAATTTTTCAAGTTTCTAGTGATTTTGTTAATATATTACTTTTTTTGTGAACAATTTTCACACAGCATTAAAAACTCAACTTTTTTATCAGGAAAACAAGCCCCTTAACAATATAAAAAATAAAAAAAGCGAGAAAATTTTTTCTCGCTTTTTTGATAAGATTTTTGTTTATTCTAATTCTTCTGCTTCTTCAGCAAGTTCGTCTTCTTCTAATAATCTGCAGAATTCTTCAAACACTTCATCAAGAAGTGCTTCGTCTTCAACAGGAAGAAGGTCAGCAGTTTCTTCATCATCACCTGCAAGTTCAAAGATAACTAAATCGTCATCTTCAATACCATCGATTTGTTCAGCAGGTTCAAATGCAGAATAGTTTTTGCCCTTATATTCAATAGTGCCTACGAAATAGAATTTTAGCTTTTTGCCATCATCAGTTGTTAATTCAACGATTTGGTCTTCACAGCCACAATCACATTCGTGTTCTTCGCAACCACAGTTGCATACCTTTTCTTTATCGCTCATAGTAATTCTCCTTTACTTGTTTTTATTTTTTTCGTTTAGAAAGCCTTGCAGTATAGATGCAGCAGCCAAACTATCAACAAACTTTTTGCGTTCTTCCCTACTCTTGCCTTGTTCTATTAAAGTATCTTCGGCTTCACAAGTAGTGCACCTTTCATCAACGGCATAAACTTCTACGTTTAACAACTCTTTAAGTCTATCAATAAAAAAGTTAGCCCTTTGGGTTTGTATAGATGGCGTACCATCAAAGTTAACAGGCAAGCCACAAACAAGTGCTGTTGCGCACTTTTCTTTAACAAGGTTTTGAATTTGAGCAAGGTCTGTCTTCAAATTCTTCCTGTTATAAGTTTGAACTGGCAGTGCATAACTATTAAACGGGTCTGACACTGCTATGCCTATTCTTTTGTCGCCTATATCTAAACACAAATATCTTTCCACCCCATTATTATACCATAATAAGATAATTTAATGCAATAGTTTTGGTAAAATTACCCACACTAAAAATTGCAATCTTTTTTGCCAAAACTTTTTGCAACAAAAATTAAAAAGCGACGGAAATCCGTCGCTTTTTTTTAGTCTTGCTTTTCTTTTTTTGAAGACTTATTCATATCTTCAATTTTTTGCATTACTTGGGCTTCGCCATCTTTAACCATTTGCCTTGTTTTTGCTGATTTTGTTGCCAAAACTGCGCCACCTAAGACACCAAGTAACATACCACATAAAAACTTATCGTCCATAATTTCCCCCTAAGGTAATTATGTGAAAATTTTGTCTTTTTATGCGCTATTTTGAGTTATTAAGCATTCTTTTTAGCCATATAATCTTCGATAGCTTTTTTGATTGCTTCTTCTGCTAAAACTGAACAGTGAATTTTTTGTGATGGAAGACCACCCAAACATTCAACAACCTTTTTGTTAGTAACCTTTAATGCTTCTTCAACGGTCATGCCGATAATCATATCGGTAGCAGTTGAGCTTGTAGCAATAGCGGCAGCGCAACCAAAAGTCTTAAATTTAGCATCAACGATGATATCGTTTTCAATCTTTAATGATATTTGCATGATATCGCCACAGCTTGCATTACCAACAGTGCCAACACCACTTGCATTTTCTATTTCACCAACGTTCTTTGGGTTTTTGAACGCTTCCATTACCTTTTCGTTATACATATTTTATATCTCCTTGTGCTTTGAATAACGGCGACATTTCACGTAATCTTTGTACTGCCGATTTTATCGTTTCTACTGCGTAATCTACTTGTTCCATAGTGTTGTGTTTACCAAAAGAAAATCTAATTGAACCGTGCGCCAATTCTTCTGGTAAGCCTAAACTTAACAATACGTGTGATGGTTCAAGAGAGCCTGATGAACATGCTGAACCTGAAGAAACACAAATACCTGCTAAATCTAAACTGAATAAGATTGATTCCCCTTCAATAAATTCAAAAGAGAAGTCTGCATTTGCAGGAAGTCTGTTGTATCTTGGTCCGTTAAGTTTAACAAACGGAACTTCATTTAGTACTCTGTCAATAAAATGATCACGCAATGCAGTAACGTATTCAAAGTTCTTCTCTAAATCTCTATCAGCAATTCTAAACGCTTCTGCAAAGCCAACGATTGCAGGAACGTTTGTTGTGCCACCACGCTTCATTCTCTCTTGGTGGCCACCTGTTAAAATGCTACCGATTTTAACTCCGTTTCTTACATATAATGCGCCAACGCCCTTTGGTCCGTAAATCTTGTGTGAACTCATACTCATTAAGTCTACGCCAAGTTCTTTAACGTCAATCTTAAGAACACCTGCAGCTTGAACGGCATCAGTAAAGCAGTATGCGCCAACAGAGTGGGCAATTTCTACTATTTCTTTAATAGGCTCAATAGTGCCAACTTCGTTATTAGCCATCATACAGCCAACCAAAATTGTTCCCTTTTTAACCAAGCCTTTTAAGTGTTCTAAATCAACCACACCTTCGCTATCGACCTTCATAAAGTCAACTTCAAAGCCTTCCTTTTCAAGAGCCTTTGCAGTAACTATCATTGCTGCGTGTTCGATAGGGCTTATAATAATGTGGTTACCTTTATCTTTATGCGCATGCGCAATGCCACGAAGCGCCCAGTTGTCGCTTTCTGTACCACCAGAAGTAAAGTACACTTCGTTTGGCTTTGCGTTAATAATCTTTGCTATGCTATCCCTTGCTTCATCAACAGCCTTTGCTGAATCTCTACCAAAAGCGTGTTGGCTGTTTGGGTTGCCGTAAACTTCACTAAAATAAGGGAGCATTTTTTGTAATGCTTGTTCACACACCGGCGTTGTTGCCGCATGGTCAAAATATATCGCTTTGTTTTCCATAATCACTATTTCCTTTTAATGCACTTCCCCTTTTATCATTTGCTCTAAACTCATAGAGTCTAGAATTTCGTTTATGCCTGCGTAAAGCTTTTTCCACACGTTGCTTGTAGGACAGCACTTGCATTTTGCCCCTTCCTTTACGCATTCTATAATTTCCATATCATCTTCAAGCGCCCTAACAATTTCGCCTACGCTAATCTCTTCAGGACTGCGTGCAAGAAAATATCCACCACTTGCACCACGCGTTGCACTTACAATGTTTCTACTTGACAACATACGCATTATCTTTTCTAAATACTTGCCAGATACTGCAATATGTTTTTCAAGCGTGCTTGCGCTAACTTGATTATCTGGGTAATTAACTGCCAAAATGTGGCACGCCATAAGCCCATAATGTGTTTTTGATGATAACTTCATTTTTCGCTTTTCCTTAATTGCAACCAATTTAGTTGCAATTAATATTATATAAGCAATTATGTGTAAAGTCAAATAAAATAAACGCCCAAGCAACATATTTTCAATGTTTTGGGCGTGTTTTTATAATTTTTTTGTTAAGATTATTTTTAGTTTCAAATATGATAGTTTGTAAAAGAAAACATAATAATTTTTAACTAAAAACATGATGGCTTTCAAATATATGCGCGCTAATTTATATACTCTTTGCCGTTAACAAAATCAAAGAAATTTTTGGCTTTTATGCCCCTTTCGGTTTTTTGTAGCATGGCGTTAAGCCTTAAATTTTCACTTTCTAGCATAGTTATTCGCCTTTTAAGGCAGTCATTCTCTCTACGCAACTTAAAAGAAATTTTATCAACAAGGTTGTCAATTTCGCTCTTCAATCTTTCTAATTGCTTATCTGAAATTAAGTTGGGTTTTACTACTTGCTTATTATCTTGCTTAACACCCACTGCACCTAGTTTGTTAAGCGCATTGCTAATTAGTTCAGGGTTGTTTTTTACTATGTTCCTATACTTATTTTGATAGCGAAGCGCAAGCTTTGCATCGCCATTTGCAAGGTCTAAAATTTGCTTTCTAATAGACTTGCCTTGTTGTTTTGCTATTACTACTTGTTCTATCAGTTTAGTTTGCTCATCACCATCAAACTGCGTTATTTTACTTACTATAATAGGTTTGCCCTGTAAATATTTATTACAAAACTCTTCGTCTATTAAACTTCGCTTGGCAAGTGCGTAATATAAATTTCTTACAGTGCCTTGCGCCTTGCCGTTTATAAGCGCGTATTCGTTGAAAACGCTAGTTAGCGATTTGTTTGCGTTTTGTTTTATAAACTGCGCTAATCCGATTATATCTTTTTCTTTATATCCATAAATCTTTCCCATAACATTCTCCTTACACAAAAGTTATTGACATAAAAAATAAGAAATATACATACATTGTAAGGTAATGTATTGTTATTTTTCTGCCGATTTTAATTCGGCGCTAAAAATTAACGGAATATATAAGGGTAAGCTTACCTCTTCTAAAAATATTTTTAGCATGCCAACTAGCGGGTTTAAGTTAAACGATAATGAGCCCGACTTTATAGAGATTTACCCACTAAACTCCAACAATTTTGCAGTTGGGTATTTGCTTGATGGTGATTTTTTTGCTAATCCCCCTGAAAACGTTATAGTTGTTGACCTTATTGGTGGATATTTAATAAAATTTAAATCGCCTTATATTATTTGTCCTTTTGAACTTATAGCCCAAAAGCGCTTTCCCTTTGCTCTTGCCACGGTTTTTAAGGAAAATGGACTGAAAATCTGCATTGAAAACCAAAGCGATATGCTTGCCCATACACTTGATAGACTTTACAATGAGTGTGAAATTTTTGACTTTTCACTAAATGGTAAAAATCTAATTGCCATACACCTTAAGAGCAAATGCAATCTTTTACTTTGCTATTTAATTGAGCAAAAGATAACTAAAGTTTTTTGCCGTGAAGTTGATGAGTTTAATTTTGAAAACGGTTTTACAACAAAAGAAATCATTGATGATATTGCCGGCCATACCATTATTTGCGAGTGGGAATTGCAAAATGGCAAACTTTGCGTTAAAAACAAGCAAATTTTATCTAAAGATGATTTTTATCCACACACTTTAAGCCCAAAGATTTTAGGCTATGCGCTACTTGAAGAACTTTTATTAGGTGCAAATGTTCAAGAATTTTTAAGCCCTGCACTTATTAATAAAAGTCAGTTTTTGTGTGAGTATTTTGGCGAGTTTATAGGTGTTTTTCCGCCACCACATTTCCACGAACAAAACAAAGTGGGCGCACTATATAAAAGCACGCCCAACAAGTATTATGCAAAGTATTTTTGTTTTGAATGTCAAAACAATAAAATTTACAATATAAAAAGGTCAGACTGAAGTGAACCCCATTTAGCTCACTTCAACTAGCTGACCTTTTATTTTTTTAATTATTTAATTTTTGCGCTTATAATCTTAACTGCAGGTTGTCCGTTTGTATCAACAGGAATGCTTACGTTGTGGTGGTTGTAGCGAATTAATTGATTGTCTTCCGCCTTAAATAAACCCTCAATATCTTCATCAAATTTTTCAGCATCCACATAATTAAATGTTAAGCCGTGATTTAATGTAGCAGTGCTATCATATTCGCCAGTATAATAAACTGTGTAAGTATCGCTTGCATCTTCAGCATCAAAAGCTGCTTTAATTGCCTTAAATGCAGTTTCTGTTTTAGAATCATTTAAATCAATTTGAGCAAAGATACAGAAATATCCATCGTATTCGCTTAAATCTTGGATTGGCATAAACATAGTTGCGCTACCAGAGTCTGTTGCGCCACGACCCCTATGGCTACCATCTTGTTCATACCAGCTCCTCCATAAACCGATTGAACCGCTTTTAGCTTTTAGTGGTGAGCCACCTTCATACTTTAAGCCACCATAAGTGAATTCACCAGTAACAGTTGGTTTTTGCTCTTTTTGAGAAAGAGTTTGGCCATCATAATCATATTCACCTACCATGATTTGTGCAGCATAACCACCAATTTCATATAAAATTGTATTGTTGTAGTAGCCTTCTTTTACGTATGACATAATAGCTTCAACAGTTTTTGGTGCTAAATGTGCATAAAGGTCAATATCCATAGTTTGTTCAACGTACTTATGTTCAGTATAATCATAAACTGAAAGAGTTAATTGCATTTTCTTAATTTTAGAACAGCCCGCAAAAGATACAGTGCAAACCACTGCCATTAGAACGGCTATTGCTAGAGTAAACAATTTTTTAATCTTAATCATAAATGCTCCCCGAAAGAATTTGTTTATCCTATATATTTTACTAATTTTTGTGTAAATTGTCAATAAAAGTTTAATATTTATACACATAAAATCGTTAATATTAATAATTTTAACCAAAAATAACCAACAAAAGACATTGTTTGCAACTTATTGATGAAAGAAATTAAAAAAAGGCAAAAAATAAACGGACTGATGTTTCAGTCCGTTATATTTTTGTAGTATTTGCTTGAAATTATTCAGCAACAACTGTACAACCGATTTCCTTAAATCTAGCAACGATCTTGTCAGCTTCTTCTTTAGTAGCGCTTTCTTTAATAACGCCTTTAGCTTCAACAAGGGCTTTAGCTTCGCCAAGACCTAAAGATGTGAATTCTCTAACAGCCTTGATTACGTCAATTTTCTTGTCGCCGATTTCTTTAATAGAAACCTTGAATTCAGTCTTTTCTTCTTCAGCTGGTGCAGCAGCAGCAACTGCAGCAACTGCTACAGGAGCAGCAGCACTTACACCAAATTCTTCTTCAATAGCCTTAACTAAATCGTTAAGTTCTACAACAGTCATACTTTTAATTTCTTCAATCATTTTTGCGATATCAGCCATTTTTATTATCTCCTTAATTTTAAACTTATTTTATAATTTGTTTTGCTCTAATTAAGCTTGAGCTTCAGCTTTTTTATCTGCAACTGCTTTAACTGCAACTGCAAGACCTCTTGTAAAGTTAGAAAGTGTTCCAGCGAGCATTGAGTATAGTTCGTTCTTGCTTGGAATAGATGCATATTTTTTAACAGCGTTTGCATCACAATATTCATCTGAAATATAACCGCTCTTTACAGTGAATTTATCACCATATTTTTTAGACGCTTCAACCATAAGTTTTGCTGCGCCTACTTCGTCATTACCAAAAGCTACTGATGTAGGACCGTTTAAGTCTGCATCAAAAGATGTAATGCCTAAATCGTGTAATGCATATCTAATAAGAGTGTTCTTGTAAACCTTATATTCAACGTCGTTCTTTCTTAATTCTTTACGAAGTGCAGTATCTTCTGCAACACTTAAACCAACAGAAGAAACGAAAACGATTGATTTAGCATTTTGCATTTTTTCTCTAATTGCCTTTGATAATTCCTTTCTTGCTTCTTGACTTGCTGACATAGTTTACCTCCTTAATTTAATGAAAAAGCCCTTATATCCGAAACGAATATAAGGGCATAAAATTAGCCTTAAAAATATCCGCCTCGGTTGGTCTGCTTAAATATATAAGCAAGTTAACACCTACTATCTTGGGCTATTTAATTTTTGCTTTGAAATTATAACACTTAAATTTAGGTTTGTCAACTAAATTTTAGCATTGATTTTTACGCCAGGGCCCATTGTGCTTGCAAGGCTAACACTCTTAACGTATTGACCTTTTGCAGCAGCTGGTTTTGCCTTAACGATTGCTTCCATAAGTGCTTCGTAGTTTTCTTTAAGCTTTTCGTTACCGAAGCTCTTCTTACCGATAGCACAGTGAATGATAGCGTTTTTATCAAGTCTATATTCAACCTTACCAGCTTTAGTATCTTTAATAGCTTTAGCTACGTCCATAGTTACTGTACCAGACTTAGGGTTTGGCATAAGACCTTTAGGACCTAAGATTTTACCGATACGACCTACTAAACCCATCATGTCAGGTGTAGTAATAATTACGTCGTAATCAAACCAGTTTTCAGATTGAATCTTTTGAACCATTTCTTCAGCGCCAACGAAATCTGCACCAGCTTCTTTAGCTTGGTCAGCCTTGTCGCCCTTAGCAAGAACTAAAACTTTAACGTTTTTACCTGTTCCGTTAGGAAGAACTAAAACGCCTCTAACTTGTTGGTCAGCTTGTTTTGGGTCAACACCTAAACGAACGTGAAGTTCAACAGTTTCATCAAATTTAGCTTTTGCAGTATCAAGAACCAAGCTTATAGCTTCATCAACATCATATAACTTGGTAGATTCAATATTTTTAATACTATCAATATATTTTTTTCCGTGTTTCATTTTTTACCTCCTGTGGTACATTCGAGCAAGCCTGCTCTCCCACCTTTACTATGTTATTAATCTACTACTTCAACGCCCATACTTCTAGCAGTACCGCAAATCATGCTCATTGCGCTTTCTAGAGAGTTTGCATTAAGGTCAGGCATCTTAAGTTTTGCGATTTCTTCTACTTGTGCCTTTGTGATCTTTGCTACCTTGTTCTTGTTAGGAGCAGCACTTGCACTTTCAATTCCACATGCTTTCTTGATTAGAACTGGTGCTGGTGGTGTCTTTAACACGAACGTAAATGAACGGTCTTGATAAATTGTCATTACAACAGGGATAATCAAGCCCATTTGGTCTTGTGTCTTTGCGTTGAATTCCTTAGTAAAGCCTGGAATGTTAATACCGTGAGGACCTAAGGTTGAACCAACCGGTGGACCTGGGGTTGCCTTACCTGCAGGAAGTTGAAGTTTAACGATTGCCGTTACTTTCTTTGCCATAATTGTTTCCTCCAATTTGGTGGTAATATCGTCGTATCAGTGAAAAAGAAATTTAACACGACTCCCACTTTATAACAACGGCTAAAGCCGATTGTTTGCTTTTGTATTTTTTATTATATCTTTATTATATTATATAATGTTTACGCGTTTTCTTGTTGTACGTTAACTTTTTTAACTTGTACGAAACCTAATTCTACGTCTGTTTTTCTACCAAACATTTCTACGTTAACCATTACCTTTTGTGTAGCTTCTTGAATGTCAGTAACCACACCAAAGAAAGATTCTAGTGGGCCTGAAACCACTTGAACAGTATCGCCAACTGTAAAGTCGATTTCAACAGCCTTTTCTTCTAGACCCATTCTTGCAACTTCTTCATTAGTTAATGGAAGTGGTCTACCTTGTGGGCCTACGAAACCGGTAACGCCCCTAGTATTTGTAACTAGATACCAGATATCGTTTGAATAGATCATTTTTAAGAAAACGTAGCAAGGAAATTTCTTTCTTTCAACAATCTTCTTCTTACCGTTAGCCTTTTCTTCTAAAGTTTCTTCAGTAGGAATTTTGATTTCAAAGATATTTTCTTGCAAGTTATTGTTTTCAATCAACTTTTCAAGGCTATCTTTTACCATAGCTTCATAACTAGAATAGGTATGAATAACGTACCATCTTGCTTGTTCTGCCATCTTAATACCTCTTAACGATTTGTCATTAGTTTTAACAACTCTTGTAATCCAGTGTTAAAACCGAAAATGATAATTAAGAAAATAACAACCACAGCGATAACTACGCCAGTTTGTTTTACGACCTTGCCAAAAGTAGGCCAGTCAACTTTTTTCAATTCAGAAAAAATTTCCTTAACCTTAATGCCCATTCTCTTAAATAGGCCTGGTTTATCGTTCTTTTTCTTTTTAACCACTTTCTTTTCAGAAGTATCAGTTGCTAAAAAGCCTGTTGCTTCGGTTTTGTCTTTTTTCATGACTTACACCCCTTATTTTTTTAAATCCTAAATAGGACAATAAAGCGAAGAAATCTTCTTACTTCGCTTCCTTGTGAGCAGTATGCTTTTTGCAGAATTTGCAGTATTTTTGCATTTCTAATCTTTCTGCATCATTCTTCTTGTTTTTAAAAGTATCGTAGTTTCTTTGCTTACATTCTGTACAAGCTAATGTTATCTTTTGTCTTGCGCCTTTTGCTGCCATAATGCACCTTCCGAACATCAAAAAATTAACACCCCGAAATCGAGATGCTAATTGATTTTACCAAATTTACTTTTTTATGTCAAGTTTTTTAGCGTGTTTTTTAAACTTTTTAAAGAAAAATCCCCTTTTTTTAGGGGAATTTCTATATCTTGAACACCTTTTTTATTTACTCACTAGATATTGATAAGTTTTGGCTTTGTTTTGACAAATTTTGACCTATCGTTGAGTAAATATCTGCGCTTTCTATAAGCCTTTCTATACCCGATTGGCTATACTCTGCTATCTTCTTGCCGTTGTCGTACACACTAACTTCGTTAACTGACCTTGTGTCTAGTAAATTAACAAGTCTTCTAATAGTAGTATCTTTATCCACTGCATACCTTTTGATTATAGCACCACTTTTTAACCTTTCTTTATCCAAAACACTAAAGATTTTTACATACTTGTTTTCTCTTTCTCTACTTATTGAACTAAAGAAAACGAATGCCGAGAAAAACAATAGCGATAGGTTTAAAACTTTAGCTATCACGCTGATAACGAATATTGTCAAAATTATCACCGAAAAAACTAGCCCCATGATTTTGCTTATGGCATAAGCTTTTTCGTAACCATAATAATTACCTAAAATACCAAAGGTAATTCTTCCGCCGTCCAGTGGAAAGATAGGTAATAAATTTACTATTGCCATTGAAAGATTAGAGCTTACGACAACGTCTGTAAAAGTGTAAATTTCAGGCACTACCCACCAACTTGCCACAAAGACAAGTGCTATGCATAAATTCACGATAGGTCCTGCAAGCGCTATTTTGGTTTGGTCTATAAAATTTAAGCCGTCGGTATTTCCCACCACGATAGCACCAAAGGGCATAAGCACAATCTTGTTTAGCCTATACCCTAGACTTTGCGCAACTAACGAATGGCCTATTTCATGAACCACTGCAGTTACAGCGCATATTATAAATAAAAATATTCCACCGGTAAGCGCATAGTAAAGCCCAAGCGCAAAAAATAAAGGGTGAATGGCTAGGCTTATGCCAACCATTTAACCAAGCCGTCTTCAATTTGATAGTTGGTTATTACTTGACCTTGACCATCATTAAAGCACACCTTTGCGCCGTTGGCTTGAAGATAACCCACAGGAATAGTTTTATAAATTGTTTGACCTTGCTCTACGTAAACGTATTCCATGCCAGAAATAACACTCTTAAAGTTATCGCTGTGCATAATTTCCACGTCAAAAGTGCCGTCTTCCATTTGGGTTACGCTAATAACTTCGCCTTCGCATGGTGAATACACACTGCCTTGACCTTCAAATGAAATAACGCCTTGTTCTAAACTTAACTCTTCGTTATTACCCATTGCGATTACTGGCGCAAAATCGTATTGGGTTCTAGTATCCGTTTGCTCTACTTCGGTAGCAAACACACCACGCAAGAATACGTTAATGCCACTATTGGCAAATAGTGCATTGGTAAGTAAAATTGTTGCAACGAGTAAGCCGATAACCACTAATTGCACGCCGATTACAGTTACTTTAAACGGCTTTTTTGTTGGTTTTGCGCTTTCGTAAACACTAACGGTATTTTGTTCTTGAACTTGACTTTCAAACTGCTCGTTGTTATAAGCGTTTTCTTCAGCGCCTTGTTCTAGTAAGTTTTCAGTTCGTTCTTCTTGATCTAGATTAATTTTATTAATAAGTTGCTCTTTAACTTGCTCTTCTTGAAGTTTATTCTTTTTAACCCTTTTCTTTTTTCTTGTTATTTGAGTAATGGTGCAAGTATCGATAGGCATTTCGATCATTGAAGCGTACTGCAATTTTTCGTTCATATTTTTAATTCTCCTTTTTGTTCTACAAAACTATATGAATTAAAAACCCCGTATATGCAAAAATACCACAAGGTTTTACCCTTATGGTATTCTTTTATTTTAATTTTATTAAAAATTTTGTCAAAAACTAGTCTCTTAAAAGTTTTTCTATAAGCATATATCCGTTTTCCACAAAGTTGCCTGCGTTCTTTGCACTTTCTTCATCGTAACTATCCATACCCTCAACTTGCTTATAACTCTTATAAACAAGGTATGGAACAGGGTCAGAACAGTGTGTCATGATAGATAAAGGCGTTGGGTGGTCAGGACAAATTAGCACTGCAAAATCTTCGCCCGTTGCCTTTAATCCTTCAATTACAGGCTTAACTACTAACTCATCAATTTGTTCGATAGAAAAAATCTTGTTTTTAGTATCGCCGTGGTGTCCACATTCATCAGGTGCTTCCATATGTAAGTAGATAAAATCTAAATCTTTTAGATTATCTAAGCATGCCTTTGCCTTTCCACTAAAGTTAGTATCGTAATTACCCGTTGCGCCTTCAACTTCTATAACGCGCATATCAGCAAGTTTGCCTATGCCTTTAAGAAGATCAACTGCAGAAATAATACCACCTTTTAGGTTAAACTTATTTTCAAACTTTTGTAAGTTTGGCTTTGTGCCGTCCCCCCAGAACCAAAGTGAATTTGCTGGGTTTTTGCCTTCCTTAATTCTCTTTAAGTTTACAGGGTGGTCTTTTAAAAGTTCGTAAGACCTTTCCATGATTTCAAGAAGTTTTTTGCCTTCACTACTTGTTGGCAAATGGTCTTTAACAGGCTTACCTGTAATATCGTGTGGTGGTGTTAAATCGCCAATAAGAGAGCCGTTATCAATAACCAAACAATGCCTATAACTAATGCCTGCATAGAGAGAATATTTATCATCGTTAATATGCTTTGCAAGGTATTCGATAAGTTCTTTTGCTTCAGAAGTAGAAATTTCACCCGAACTATAGTCAATCATAGTCTTATCAGCATAATTTTTCTCATTAGAAACAGTAACAAGGTTTGCCCTTGCAGTAACGTCCGTATCCTTTAAGTCAATGCCGATAGATGCTGCTTCTAGTGGTGAACGGCCTGTATAACAATCGTGTGGATTATAGCCTAAAACTGAAAGGTTAGCAACGTCGCTACCAGGTTTCATTCCACAAGGCACAGTTTTAGCAAGCCCTAATTCACTAACCTTTGCTAGACTATCAATATAAGGCTTATTTGCAACCATAAGCGGTGTTTTATTATCTAAAAAACTTTGGCGAAAATCTGCCATGCCATCGCCTAAAATTACTACGTATTTCATAATGCACTCCAATCTATAGGGGTTTTCCCCTTGCTAATTAAATATTCGTTAGTTTTCTTAAAGTGTCCACAACCGAAAAATCCGTTATATGCAGATAATGGACTAGGGTGCGCACACTCTAAAATCAAATGCTTGTCTTTATCAATAAGGTCCTTTTTACTTCTTGCGTTTGCGCCCCAAAGCAAGAACACAACCCCATCTCTATCCTTTGAAATCTTTTTTATAATGCTATCGGTAAACTTTTCCCAACCCTTTCCCTTATGCGAATTGGCTTGGTGTGCCCTAACCGTAAGCACGGTGTTAAGTAATAGCACCCCTTGATTTGCCCAACCGGTTAAATCACCATGCTCACACATAGGAATATCTAGTTCTGCTTTTAATTCTTTGAACATGTTGATAAGTGAAGGTGGTCTATCCATACCCTTTGGCACAGAAAATGATAAGCCCATTGCCTGACCTTCGTTATGGTAAGGGTCTTGACCTAAAAGCACTACTTTTATATCCTTAAAGGGCACTGCCTTCATGCTGTTAAAAATATTATGCATGTCAGGATAAATAGTTGTGGTAGAATATTCGGTTTTTAGAAATTCTCTTAAAGAAAGATAACTTTGGCTTTCAAACTCTTCTTTAAGAATTTCATCCCACTCTTTTGTGATTTTAACCATTTTGCGCCCCACTTTATAGGTTTTTATAAAAGCCAATTATTTTTCGCCTTTTAATAATGCCTATTTTTAATATAATATCATATTTGCATTGACAAAAGCAATACAATTTTATATAATACCCTCAAGGTTTTTTATGGATATTTTAGATATTATTTTAATTGGCGTGGCTTTAGCAATGGATGCCTGCGCCCTAACAATTTCAAACTGCACGGTTTATAAGTGTGATTTAAATGGCAAAAAGGAATGGTCTATGCCTATCGCTTTTGCTATTTTCCAAGGTATTATGCCACTTATAGGCTTTCTTATTGGCTCTATCTTTGCAGAATTTATTGGCAAGATTGCAGGCTTTTTAACGGCTGGCATTTTCTTCTTTTTATCAGGCAAAATTATTGTTGATAACCTAAAAGGTGACCACGATGCCCTTTGCCCTGTTGACACGAGCAAGATAAACAAATTTACTTTTACAATTTTGCTAGTTCAAGGTTTAGCCACAAGCATTGATGCACTTGCCGTTGGTATAACTTTTATAAGCCTACCGTTTTCAGTATTTATTGCAGTTGGCGTAATTTCTTTAGTTACAGCCCTTTTAGTTTCTTTAGCACTTATCTTTGGCAAGACTTTAGGCAAACTTTTCGGCTCTTACGCTGAATGGATTGGTGCAGGAATACTTTTAGTTTTAGCAATAAAATCGCTTGTTAGCGCCGTTATTGCAATAGTATAAATTAAAGATAAAACCTAATTGCCACAACAAACTCAACAAAATAAAAAAACAAAAGGTCGCAAGTTGCGACCTTTTTAGTTTTTTTAATTACAATATTAAATTGTTTTTAACCTAAAATTAAATTCTTGTAGCGATTGCTTTTAAGAAATCTTTAGAGTTAAGTTTTTTAGGTGTTACGCCGTCCTTTTTAAATAGTCCCACAAGGTCACCTGTCATTTCGCCACTTTCAATAGTTTCAATGGTAGCCTTTTCAAGTCTATCAGCAAAGTTCATAAGTTCTGGTAAATTATCTAATTCACCACGCTTTCTTAAAGCGCCTGACCAAGCAAAGATTGTTGCAACAGGGTTTGTTGAAGTTTCTTCGCCCTTAATATATTTATAGTAGTGGCGAGTAACTGTGCCGTGTGCTGCTTCATATTCATAAATTCCATCAGGTGAAACTAAAACGCTAGTCATCATAGCCAAACTGCCGTAAGCAGTTGCAACCATGTCACTCATAACGTCGCCATCGTAGTTTTTACATGCCCATACAATGCCACCTTCACTTCTAACAATTCTAGCAACAACGTCATCAATAAGGGTGTACATATATTCTATGCCGGCGCTTGCAAACTTTTCTTTGTATTCTTCATTATAAATTCTTTCAAAGATAGCCTTAAAATTGCCATCGTAAACCTTACTAATAGTATCTTTTGTTGAGAACCATAGTGGAAGTTTCATGTCTAGCGCATAGTTAAAGCAAGCACGAGCAAAACTTTCAATAGACTTATCGGTGTTATGCATAGCCATAACCACGCCGTCGCCATTAAAGTCGTGAATAGTTTTTGTAGTAACTTTGCCATCTCTATCAGTGAAAACAAGTTCAGCCTTGCCCTCACCTGCTAGCCCGTCAACAGCCTTATAAATATCACCGTAAGCATGACGAGCGATAACGATAGGCTTTTTCCAAGTAGGGATATAAGGCGTGATGCCGTCAACTAAAATAGGCGCTCTAAACACAGTACCATCAAGCATTGCTCTAATAGTACCGTTAGGGCTTTTATACATTTTCTTTAAGTTATATTCTTCAACCCTTTGTGCGTTTGGTGTAATTGTAGCGCACTTTACTGCAACGCCGTATTTTTTAGTAGCGATTGCGCTATCTGAAGTAACTTTATCATCAGTTTTATCCCTTTCAACTAGACCTAAATCATAATATTCAGTCTTTAAGTCCACAAAAGGGCAAATTAAAATATCTTTAATCCATTGCCATAAAATTCTAGTCATTTCATCGCCGTCCATCTCAACGAGTGGGGTAAGCATCTTGATTTTTTCCATTGTATTTCTCCTTTACTTTACTAAAACATTTTAGCACACCAAAAAGAATTTTACAAGCGTTTTGTACTCTTTGCTCCAAATCCTAAAAGTATTCCTGACTTGTATTCGTTTACGTAACTATTTTTTTGCAAAAATTCCTTTTGCCCAGCATCAATCAACTCGTTTAGCATGGCTGTAAAACCCTTTAAGGTATCCGAAAACAAGTAATACGCTAGTGAGCCTGGCACAGAATTAATTTCATTTAAATACACTTCGCCATTACTTATAAAGTAATCTATTCTAATAACGCCGTTAAAATTTAGGCTTTCATAAACCTTTTTGGTTATAGACTTTATCTTATCCGAAAGCTCTTTATCAATGTCTGCAGGGAAAACTCTTTTACCCTTTTTGTACTTGTCGGAAAAAGACAAAAACTCGCCTATAAGAACAGGTCTTTCACACTCTGATACAGCCACTTCCTTGCCGTCAAAATATGCCCCGCAATTTATTTCAACAAGGTCTTTAACACACTCTTCAATGAGTGCTTTTTTGCCGTATTTAAGTGCTAAATTAACACCGTCTATAAGTTCTTCTTTCGTGTTTATCTTGCTAACGCCTATGCTAGAGCCTAGCAGGTTTGGCTTTACTATTAAAGGGAACTTAAACTTTTCTAGCATGGCTAGCGCATTTTCTACACTGTCCACCGTTTTGCCCTTTACCACTTTTACGCCTAGACCTTTCATAACCGTTTTGGTAAAGGCTTTATCAATACTGATACTCGATGCAAGTAAGTCAGGCGAGCAAGTTGCAATGTTAGACATTTTAAGTGAACCTATCAAACTACCATCTTCGCCATTTTCACCATGCATACAGTTTATTACCATAAAAATACTGTCTATCTTTTTAAGGCGCTTGCCCCTTAACTCATAGAGCGCGTTATCCCCCGAAACAATGCAAACCCTTTTAAGTTTTTTATAGTTTAAGTTTTTATAGCCGTCAAGGTCTAAAAGTTCATTTCCTGTATACCAAGCCCCGTCGGTATCCACAAGTACGGGAATAACAGAATACCTTTCTTTATCAATAGAATTTGCAGTCATTACCCCCGTTATCAAAGAAATATCGTGTTCTACCGACTTGCCACCAAAAAATACTGCTATTTTCTTCATTAAAAAAACACCTCCACTTTATTTATCAGCTTTGGTGTTTTTATGTTTTATCTTTTTTGTTAATTTTTTATGTATAAAATATTTATTGTATTAGTTATAGTTATCAGGAAGATCGTTTTCAAACAAGATAACGTCGCCCTTTTCAAGTATTTCGTTAAGCATTGCGTTACCCTTATTTAGCGACTTTGCAAACTTAATATTTTCTCTATCCATGCCAGCATCTATCATGCCGTTAATTAACATTTCAGCATTGTGATTACCAATAACGAAAACGATGTTTGCGTGCTTTGCTAACTTTTTACCAAACTCATAGTTTGCTAAATTTTCCATTTTACCGAGCTCTACCATGCCAGGTGTTAAAACTATCTTTCTACCCTTAAAACTATCTAAAACTTCTAGCGCGGCATCAATGCCTTCTTCATTAGAGTTATAGCTATCATCAATAACGACTATATGCTTGTTGTTTGGCAACAATTCTAGTCTGTGGTTTATTGACTGAATTCTAGATATGCCTTGAACAATTTCTTTAACTGATAAACCTAATTTATAAGCAACGGCACTTGCTAAACAAATATTTTTTACGCTGTGGCTACCAAGTAAAATAGTAGAACATTTAACAGGCTTTTTATCATCAATAACAAGGTCAAAAGTAGTACCTTTTTCGTTTGTAACAATATTAATCGCAGTTACTAAATTGCCTTCCCCATCAATGCCTGTAGAATACTTTTCTTTATCAAACCTATCATAAAGCGCTTTAGAATTTTCATTATCTATTGCAAAAACGCCTATTCCATCACTAGATAAGTTTTGCATTAGTTCAAATTTAGTATCAATAATATTTTCTATTGAACCAAAAGTTTCTAAATGTTGGTTGTTGATGCCGGTAATAACGCCGTATTTTGGCTTAACTAGCCTTGCAAGCTCTTTTATATCGCCCTTTTGCCTTGCGCCCATTTCTGCAATAAACACGTCGTGCGTGCTATCTAGTAATTGAACTGTTCTTGCAATGCCAAGTGGGGTATTAAAAGAACGCGGTGTTGCTAATACTCTATATTTTTGGCTTAATATTGTTCTTAAGATTTCCTTAACAGAAGTTTTTGCATAACTGCCTGTAATACCGATTTTTATTACTGAAGATTTATCCAAAATGTCAACTGCGCGATTAATGTAATATCTTCTTATAATAGTTTCCATAGGCTCGTTAATCAAATAAGCAAGGAACAAAATTACAGGTATTACAATTGGCAATAAACAAAGGATTGCAAACCTTAAAATTGTAATGATTTCATTTGCACTTGTGTACGCAATGTAGTTTGCTAAAACCACAAAACCGAAAGAAATAATCATTAATAACACAATGTAGGTTATGCATAATCTTACAAGCCTAAAAGTCTTTCTTAACGGAACTTTTGCGTTGGTGTGGCTTTCGCTATTAATGTACATTAATGTAAACAAAAAGTAAGAAGCAAAGCCTGCATAAGCGCCCAAAGTTTGACCTAAAACCTTAACAAAGGTCATGTTAAGTACGCAAAAGAAAAGTAACGCAAGCAAGCAAAGTAGCATTAATCTTGACATATAAGGTGTGTCTTTACGTGATAGCCACGCAAAATATCTTTTACCTTTATACGAACATTGTTGCAATACCAAAATAAACTTCATAGATGCAAAAAATAGCACTATTGAAGTTACTATACTTAAGACTATATATACATATAGTTGTTCGCCAAACAACATACTATTAAGAGTTATTACTTCGCCGTTTCCCATGTTAAAAAGAGAGCAAAAACTCCTTTACCTCCAAATTAAATTTATTGGGCTTATCTAAAAAACAAAAATGCCCTGCCCCTTTATAAATTGAAAGGGTGCTATTCTTTATTCCCCTATTAAGCCGTTTTGCTTGATAGACCTGCACGTCTTTATCAAGACTGCCGTTTATTATTAAAGTTTGATTTTGTATCTTTTCAAGATAATAATCCAAATTTTCTTGTACTATAAGCTTAAAGCTTTCGCGCATTACAGGTGGTAAGCTTAAATATTCCTTTGAATAACAAAATTCAAGTTTTTTCTTATCCACAAAGTTTTTTAATAGCCTAAACATAGTGCGCTTTGCACTCTTTTTAATAGACCACCTTGGTTTTAACCCTGCGCAACCTGTTAAAATAAGCTTATCAAAGTTTAATCTACCCGTTCCAACACCCTTTAACACTATTCTTCCACCAAAAGAATGTGCAACTACGTTAGGGCAAGAAAGTGAATGTTTGTACATGTATTCGCCCACTTCCATAATATATTCATCAAGTGAATATGGATAAGGCATTGGTGTATTTAAGCCAAACCCTTTTAGGTCGGGGGCAAAAACTTCAAAATCTTTACTAAAAAAGTTTAACTGATGTATAAAACTATTACCAAACGATTGGTACCCGTGCAAAAATAAAATTTGCCTGCTCTTTTGTGAAAAAACTAAAGGCTTATTATTTATGCTAAATCTCCTTTGCCATAACTACGGCATCTTCCCCATCGCTATAATATTTTTTTCTTACTGAAATTTCTTTATATCCCTTTTTTATATACAAACTTTTAGCAGGCTGATTAGACTTTCTTACTTCTAAAAAAATCTTTTCCACCCCTTGATTTTTTAGTTCATTTTCTGCAAAATCTAATAATTCAATTGCGTAACCCTTATTTCTAAACTCTTTATCTACCACTATTCCTTCAATATCGGCATCAAACTGCGTTTTAGAAATAGTTAAAAGCGCTATTAGTTTTTGGTCTTGTCTTTTGCCAAGTGCCAAAAATCTACCACTATCAAAAGCGCCGACTAACTGACTTTCAGTCCACCCATCATCAAAGTTACCATCGTATAGCGCTAAAATTTCCAAAAGGTTATCCTTGCTTAAAAGCGCTATCATCTGCCTTCCTCTGCTTGACTTTTTCTAACGTAAAGTGGGTTTAATGACTCAATATCTAAAGTAACTTTATCCAAATTCTTGCTAATTGCAAGTTCTAAACCCTTTGCAATATCAACAATTTCGCAGTCAATATCCTTAATTTCAGTGCTACTTACTACAAGATATTCAGGTAAAATTTTAACAAGTTCATCTCTCATTATATAGCTTGGCGCATAAAACACCTTTGAATCTTCATAACCACACGCATAAAAGCCGTTATGTTTAGCGTCAATAATGGCTAAAACCTTTCCCCCGTCTTTATTATATGCTAAAGTATCAAAAGATGTTATTGAAAGGCAAGGTTTATTATACGCAAAACACATTGCCTTAACGGTAGAAACGCCAATTCTAATACCCGTAAAAGAGCCTGCGCCAACTACTGCGCAAAAAAAGTCTGCATCTTTAAGGTCAAAATCGTATTTAATGCAAAGCTCTTCCACCTTTGGCATAAGTTTAACAGAGTGGTTTACCCCACATTCGCTATCAAAATACGAGTAGACTATATCGTTTTTACATATTAAAATTGTCAAATTTTTACCACTTGTATCAATGGCTAAATAGTTCATAACTCAATCCTTCTCGTATTTTCATCAATCTTGGTTATATTAACGACCTTAAGGCTTTCTGGCAACACGTCTTCAATATTTTCAGCCCATTCAATAATGCAAATATTATCGCCGTTAAAGTAGTCGGTTAGCCCTAGCATAACAGCATCTTCCCCACACGATAAACGGTAACAATCATAATGATATAAAAGATTGCCGTAAACGTTAAGGTAAGCGTAAGTTGGGCTTGTAACCCCGTCTAAATTAAAATATTTTGCCAAACCTTTAGTGAACGCAGTCTTTCCTGCACCGAGGTCACCATTTAATATAATCACGTCGCCACGATTTAAGGTTTTAGCATATTCGAACGCGATTTCTTGCGTTTGTTTTTCACTTTTTGAAATAATTTCCATACTATCTATTATATACCACCAAATTTAATTTGTAAATTAAATTTTATTTTTATAGCCTAAAATTTGTTGATTATTTTGAATAGTGGCTTATAAGTGTAATATGTAATTACTGCACAAACCCCACATCTTAATGCGTTAAACGGAAGCACTGCTAGTGGCAAATAGAAAGAAAAGAAGTTTTCAGCCGTAACACCTGGATACAATGCGCTTACCATTTTAACAATAGTGCTCATTCCAAACGCCTTTTCAAAGAAAGGTATTAAAATAAAGGTGTTTGCTAAAAGCGAAAAAGCAACTGCTGAAATTGCGCCAATTACCATGGCGATTATTGCGCCCTTTTTGGTTTTGTGGTACTTGTAAAATAAGGTTGCAGGCACCACGTTTGCAAGCCCAACGATAATATCTGCTAGTTCGCCCACGCACGCCGTTGATGAAAATGGCATTTTTAGTAAGCACTTGATAATAATAATTATTGCGCCAGCTGTTGGGCCTAAAGAAAAGCCACCAAGTAGTGCAGGCAGGTCAGAAAACTGCATATCTAAAAAGCCAGGGAAAATGAATGGCAAAGGAAATTTTGCCACCAAATATAGCACGAAAGATACAGCCGTAAGCATTGCCATAACGGCAATGTTCCTAGTAGTAAAAAGCCCTGTTTTATTAGCTTTTGCAATTGAATCAGTTTTTTCTTTTAATGGTACGTTGTCTTGCATAAATAAAGTGCCCCCGAAATCTTTGGGGCACTTTTAAATGAAAAACAAGCGTAAAAGTTGACTTATTAAAAATAAGCCAAAATCCTTTTCTCATCCGGACTATACCGTCGGTTAAGGAATTGCACCTTATCAGCACTAAAAAGTGGTCGCAGACTATACTGCCGGTGGGGAATTGCACCCCGCCCCAAAGAATTTATATTAAGATTTAGTTTACGTTACTATTATATTGCTTTTAACTATAAAAGTAAAGCGATTTTTAAGCCAAAAAAAGTTATATTCGCCCGTTAATTTTGATAAAATCTTCTATTAAACTACAAATACTTTTAGTTTTTAATGCTTTTTATATGCTAAACTTTTTGTAGGTATAAATATGAATGGTAATTTATTTGTTGATTTTTTTACAGGTCTATTAACTACAATACTTATTTTTTGCTTTTGCTTTTTTATTGTGGTTGGCGCTAAATCTCTGCAAGTGTTTTTGCAGTATAAACTCTTAAAAAACACAAAGCCTAGCCCACCTGCGCCACGAAAAAAGCCTAAAACAGCACCAAGGTCTAAAAAAAGCACGCCTAAAGTTATTAAAAGCATAGAAATAGACCCTATGGAAATAGATAAAATCTACGTTAAAAGAAGTTCGTAAACCTATTTTTGCTAATTATACTAAATTGTATTAAAACAAAATGGTTTTTGTTAGGCAACACCTAACTTACACCATTATGGTAAATTAGAATTTAGTAATGTTAGAATCATCACCCCAAAGTTTTTCTAGGTGATAGAATAATCTTGTTTCATCGTTGAAAATGTGAACTAGAACGTCGCCGTAGTCTAAAACTGCCCATCTGCCTTCTCTAACGCCTTCACGTCTAACAGGTGCAATGCCAATTTTATCCATTTCTTCTTCAACGTGGTCAATAAGCGCTCTTGTATGAGTCATTGACCTACCACTTGCAACAACGTAATAGTCAGCAACTTCAGTCTTGCCCATAACGTCTATCATAACGATATCTTCTGCCTTATTATTGTCCAAAATTTCACATACTTTTTTTGCAAATTCTGATGCTTTCAAATTTCTGTCCTTCCTTTTTATTGTTTTACGTAAAAATTATACGCATTAATAGTTTCATTAAATATATCTTGCCCCTTGTTCATTAAGTGAATATATTCTTCTTTTAAGCACTCAACAAAACAAGTTTCAAAATCACTCTTTTCATAGAGTTCTCTTAAGTACTCAACCCCTTCGTAACTTCTGCCTTCTTCTAGCATATCGGCAACAAACACAAGTTTAGAAAGTAAACTCATATTCGCCTTGCCTGAAGTGTGGTAGCAAATAGCATCAATTATTTCTTCATCATTAACTTTTAAGAAATTTTTTGCTATATACGCACCCAAAAAGGCGTGTACAACGGGCTTCTTAACACCTTGTGGCAAGCTAAACCCACTAATTTTGGTGTAATCCATATATTTAGCCACGTCGTGTAGCAAGGTTGCAGTTCGCACTCTATTTTCATCAAGCCCCAACTCTTTTGCCTTTTTTAGCGCACACACAATCACGTCTGCGGTGTGTTTTAGGCGTTTATACGGCAAGTTGTTCATTACAAACTGCGCATACAGGTCAGGCTGGTAAACATTACTAGTTTTAATGTATTCTTCAACCACTGCAGGGGTTAAGCCGTCTAAAGATAACCCTAAACTAGCATAAGTTCTTATCTTGGTTGAAGAAATGTCCTTTCCCTTATAATCTAGGCGAATAAACGACTCAGAAAAGGTTTGTAAAAAGTACTCTTGCTCTTTTTCATAGTCCACAAAAAAGTTTTCCCTATCAAATACTGCAAGCGTGCATTTATCCAAAATTCGTTCAGGGTAACGCCAAGTCTTAAAGTTAACAAGCATGTCCCCACCCACTATAAAATAAAGTTCGGTATTAGGCGCATAAAAGTGCTCTATGGTTTGATAGGTGTAGCTTTTGCCCTTCTTTTCAATCTCATAATCACTAACTTCAATCTTATCACAACCACTAAAAGCAAGCTTTAACATATTTAGCCTATGCTCTGAAGATGCAGGGGTGCTAGTTTTGTGTGGCGAAATGTAGGTTGGCATAACGTAAAGTTTGTCTAGCCCCAATTCTTTAACTGATGCTAGGCATACCGATATATGTTCACTATGCACGGGGTTAAAAGTACCCCCTAAAATACCTATCTTTTTCATAGTTATATTATTGCATATTTTGTAAATAAAATCAATACTTTTTACCAAACTCTACCCAGTTTGAAAGACAACTTTTTAATAGTTAGTATAAATTAAACTCTTTTTGGCAAAACTCACTATAAACAAAAGGAGTTTTTATGAAAAGTTTAGTTATTGCCATTATTGATAGCCTGTTTTCTGCATTTATTGCTTTTATAGTTGCATTTATTTTGCTTAACTTTTATTTAGAAAGACCACTTTCTATAATTCTATCAGTTATTATATCCCTGCCTGTGTTTTTTATAGCGCTTAAGCGCATAAACGAACAAAGAAGTTTGGCATTTATTAAAAAACAAACGCAAAAAAAGATAGATAAAACCAACTGCTTACTTTGTTTTTTGGAAAAAACTAAACTTTTTTCCTTGTTTGAAGATGCGCTAACTAAAAAAGGTTATACTGTTACCAACAAAAAGTACGGACTTTTGATAGAGAGTGAAAATGCACTAATTATCCCAATTTTTAACTTTGATTCTATTACTAAAACAGACATAGTAAAGGCATATAACTACCTTAAAAAAGACCACACTGCCTATGTGTTTGGCAATACCGTGTCACAAGAAGTATCGGCTTTTATTCAAAGGTTTAATAATAGAGTGGTGTTTATAGGTGGCGAAAAAATTTATGCCCTTTTAGAACAAACTAACACTTTGCCACAAAACGACCTGCCACTATCTATCAACACTTTGACTATTAAAAAGGTGATTTCTACACTTTTAAGTAAGGTAAACTCTAAAAAATTCTTGCTCTTTGGCATGCTTTTTATTTTAATGAGCTACTTTGCGCCCCTTAAACTATATTATATAATAATAGGCGCACTATTTTTAGCCTTTGCCCTAGTAGTAAGATTATTCGGTAAAACAACCAATGCCCCACACCAATAAACAAAAGCCCCCTAAAATTAGGGGGCTTAAATTTTTAATTATTAACCTACTTATCTAGGGCACTTTAATTGTGCTTGTGCAGCAGCCAAACGAGCGATTGGAACTCTGAATGGTGAGCATGAAACGTAAGTTAAACCTGTCTTATGACAGAATTCGATAGTAGAAGGGTCACCACCGTGTTCACCACAAATACCAAGTTTGATATTTGGACGAGTTGTCTTACCAAGGTCAACAGCAGTCTTAACTAATCTACCAACACCGATTTGGTCTAATTTAGCGAATGGATCGTTTTCATAAATCTTCTTTTCGTAGTAAGAATTTAAGAACTTGCCAGCATCGTCACGAGAGAAACCGAATGTCATTTGAGTTAAGTCGTTAGTACCGAATGAGAAGAATTCAGCTTCTTTAGCGATTTCATCAGCAGTTAAAGCAGCTCTTGGGATTTCGATCATAGTACCAACTTTGTATTCAAGCTTAACGCCAGCGTTAGCGATACATTCATCAGCAGTCTTAACAACTACGTTCTTAACGTAAGCTAATTCCTTAACTTCGCCGATAAGTGGGATCATGATTTCAGGAACGATGTTCCAGCCTGGGTGCTTTTTGCTTACTGCGATAGCAGCGCCGATAACAGCCTTTGTTTGCATTACAGCGATTTCTGGGTATGTTACAGCAAGTCTGCAACCACGGTGACCCATCATTGGGTTGAATTCGTGTAAGCCTGCGATTGTTGACTTAATGTCAGCAACAGTCTTGCCCATTTCTTTAGCCAAGCTTGCGATATCTTCTTCAGCAGTTGGAACGAATTCGTGTAGTGGTGGGTCCAAGAAACGAATTGTTACAGGGTAACCTTCCATGGCTTCATATAAAGCTTCGAAGTCGCCTTGTTGCATTGGAAGAAGTTTGTTTAATGCCTTTTCTCTTTGTTCTACTGTGTCAGAAACAATCATTTCACGCATAGCCTTAATTCTGTCTGCTTCAAAGAACATGTGTTCTGTTCTGCATAAGCCGATACCTTCAGCACCAAAGTCACGAGCTTGTTTAGCATCCTTTGGAGTATCTGCGTTTGTTCTAACTTGTAGTGAACGATATTTGTCAGCCCATGCCATAATTCTGCCGAAGTAACCTGAAATTGATGCAGGAACTGTTGGGATAGCTTGGCCGTAAATCTTACCTGTTGAACCATCTAATGAAATGTAGTCGCCTTCAACGAAAGTCTTGCCACCAAGAGTGAACTTCTTAGCTTCTTCGTCGATCTTGATTTCGCCACAACCAGATACACAGCAAGTACCCATACCACGAGCAACAACGGCTGCGTGTGATGTCATACCACCACGAACTGTTAAGATACCTTGTGCATAGTGCATACCTTCGATATCTTCTGGAGATGTTTCAAGTCTAACAAGAATAACTTGTTCGCCTTTCTTTGTAACCCATTCAGTAGCGTCTTCTGCAGTAAATACAACCTTACCACAAGCAGCACCTGGAGATGCAGGAAGAGCAGAACCGATAGCAGTGGCATTCTTTAATGCTTTAGCATCGAATTGTGGGTGTAATAAAGCGTCTAATTGTTTAGGGTCGATCATTAATACTGCTTGTTTTTCATCAATCATACCTTCATCAACAAGGTCGCAAGCAATCTTTAATGCAGCAGCAGCTGTTCTCTTACCGTTTCTAGTTTGAAGCATGAATAATTTACCTTCTTCAATAGTAAATTCCATGTCTTGCATATCTCTATAGTGATCTTCAAGCTTAGCAACGATATTTACGAATTGTTCGTAAACTGCTGGATTTTCTCTCTTTAATTGGTCGATAGTTTGTGGAGTTCTAACACCTGCAACAACGTCTTCACCTTGTGCGTTCATTAGATATTCACCGAATAGACCTTTTTCACCAGTAGATGGGTTACGTGAGAATGCAACACCAGTACCAGATGTGTTACCCATGTTACCAAATACCATTTCTTGAACGTTAACTGCAGTACCCCAGCTTGCTGGAATATCGTTCATTCTTCTGTAGTAGATAGCTCTTGGGTTATCCCATGAACGGAATACGGCACGTACTGCACCGAATAATTGTTCTTTTGGGTCTTGTGGGAATTCAGCACCAATCTTTGCTCTATATTCAGCTTTGAATTGTTCTGCTAAACTCTTTAAATCGTCAGCGTCAAGTTCAGTATCCATCTTAACGCCTTTTTCTTCTTTCATTTTGTCGATTAATTCTTCAAAGTATTTCTTACCAACTTCCATTACAACGTCAGAATACATTTGAATAAATCTACGATATGAGTCGTATGCGAAACGACGGTTACCTGTCTTTTCTGCAAACTTTTCAACTACGATATCGTTTAAACCAAGGTTCAAAATGGTATCCATCATACCAGGCATTGACGCTCTAGCACCTGAACGAACTGAAACTAAAAGTGGGTTTTCTAAATCGCCAAACTTTTTACCAGTAACTTCTTCAAGCTTTGCAACGTATTCCATAATTTGCGCTTGGATTTCTTCACTAATCTTTTCACCATCAGCATAGTATTGTGTACAAGCTTCTGTAGTGATTGTAAAACCACGTGGAACTGGCATACCAAGGTTTGTCATTTCCGCAAGGTTAGCACCCTTACCACCGAGCAACTCTCTCATTTGTCCGTTGCCTTCACTGAATAAGTAAACAAACTTCATTCTATTTATCCTCCAATAGTTTACGTAAACTTTTGCTTTATTTTTTGCCTTATTATTCTACTATAATTTCGGCTTTTTTTCAACTAATATTGTGGGGGGTTAGATATTGTTTTTATTTTTGTAAAATTTGACCCCTTCTTTTTTAAAAATTAAAAAATTTTTACCAATTCTTTTAAAGAATTTAAATTTTCTTCTGCTCTATTACAAATGTAATAGTCCAAAAGCTTAATTGCCTTTTTTGTGCCTTCGTGCTCATCTTCTAATTTGCCCTCTTGTGCTAGGCGCAAAGCATCAAAAGTAATATGGTGAATTTCCCTACCCGTTCCGTCAAAACACGGCTCGCAAAAAAACGCGCCCCTACGATAATCAAAAAACACCTTGCCTAAAATATCTTCTTCACAACCAAAGCAACCGTCTAACGAAAGCTTAAAACCAAAGTTAGAAAGTGCGCTAATTAAAAACTTTACTAGCGCGGATAAATAATTGTTGCCGTAGGCAATTTCTTTTAGGGCGTTTATAACGAACAAAAATCCCTTTTCATCTATCATGTTTTCTTTATAGAATTTTTTTATAAATTCAAGCACTGTTCCAGCGCAAAAATATTTATGTATATTTTCTCTTACAGGGTAAAAACTCTCTATCAAACTTGCGCCGATAACCGTTCTTTTATCGCCAGTTGCACTAAAAATAAATTCGGCAAAACAAAAAGGCTCGGAAGCAAATTTTAACTTTGCCCCTGCCTTTTTTACACCTTTTATTTTAGCAGAAATAATACCCTTTTCTAAAGTGAATATATTAAGAATTTTATCGTTTTCCGAAAAATTTACTCCACCGAGTACAATTCCACTAACTTTTTCTTGCACTGTTTTTCCCTTCTTATTTGTGATTGGTGTTGTTCCTATCTAACTCTTTATAAAGCAGATAGTGGGCAACGTTTCCCGTTTGAGAAAATATTCCCCAAACCACGTCTTCAACCTGCCCGTTATTTTTTGATTTTTTGGCTTTTTTATTATTTCCCATACTTTTAATATGTGGAAATTTTACTTTTTTATACTTGTTTTTGTCTTTTGTTTTTGCTTTTATCTAGCAAATTTTTGTCCATTTTTAGCCTTTAATTTTACGCGTTTTTATTATAAAAATAAACGCACCTTAAACTGAAGTTTAAGACTTACTAAAAATCTTGCTTTTCGCCATAGCCGTATTCTTTCATTAAGCCTGCGCTATTACGCCAGTCTTCTTTAACTTTAATATAAGTTGTTAAAAAGACCTTTTTGCCCAAGAATTTTTCCATATCTTGTCTTGCAAAAGAAGAAACTTCCTTAATAGCCTTGCCACCTTTACCTATCAAAATTGCCTTGTGGTTAGGCTTTTCGCAAACGATATCAAGGTTAACTTCATAAGTTTTTCCATTTTCTCTTAACCTAAATTCGTTGATGATAATAGCAACGCCGTGTGGAATTTCTTTATCGAATTTAAGAAGAATTTTCTCTCTCATTATTTCAGATATCATAAACTTTTCAGACCTATCTGAAACGATGTCTTCACTAAAAAGCTTTTCGCCTTCTGGTAGTTTGTCTAAAATAACTTTGATTAATTCTTTTACGTTTTTATTTTTTCGTGCTGAAACAGGCACGATATCCATGTTTTCAGTAGATAATTCTTTTAGTTCAGCAATTAGCAATGCTTCAGTCATAATGTCGGTTTTTGTTAAAACCAAAATGGTAGGCACTGATAGTTTAGAATATTTTTTAAGTAAAGTTCTATCAGTATCGCTAATGCCTTCGTGCGCATCCATAATGAAAAGCACTAAATCCACGTCCTGACTGGCGTCAGCCGTAGTCTTTTGCATTACTGAATTGAGTAGGTTATCAGCCTTATAGATACCAGGAGTATCAATAAAAGCAATTTGATAATCATCAGTTGTTAAAACACCTAAAATTCTATCTCTAGTAGTTTGTGGCTTTGGCGAAACGATGGCAACCTTTTCCCCAACAAGCACGTTGATTAAGGTGCTTTTGCCTGCGTTTGCCCTACCTACTACTGCAACTAATCCACTTTTCATTGTTCTTCCTTTGGATAAAGAATAGCAAGAACTTGCTTTTCTTTTGTACGCATTTCTAGTTTGTCTTGTTCGTTCATATGATCGTAATCAAATAGGTGTAACAAGCCGTGAATAATTAGATATTCCCTTTCCCTTGCTTCAGAATGGCCGTATTCCCCAGCTTGTTCTCTAATCTTTTGGTCGCAAAGAACGATAGAGCCTAGAAAAATATACTTACCTTCAAGTTCAGTTTTGCAGTCGTTAGGATTTAAGATTTTACCACGAATGTTTTCCATAGTAGGATATGAAAGCACGTCGGTAACACTATCAACACCACGAGTGGTCTTGTTTAAGTAGTGCATATATTCGCCGTCTTGGAAAACAACTTCTGCCTTAAAATAAGCCTTTTGACCTAAAACCTTATAAACAGCTTTTGCAATTTTTCTTAAGTTAATTTTTCTGTCTAAACATTCTAACTTGATTTTGCCCATGATTTTTTCCTTTATAAATCTAATCCGTCAAGACTAACTTTTGGATATTCTATTCTGCTGTGGTAAACACCTGTTAGGTGGTTAACTACCGTGTGAATGATAATGTTAAGTTCGTTAAGAGTAATTTCACATTCTTCAAACTGACCTAACTGCATTCTTTCGTTTACTATTTGTCTAACAACCTTTTTAACGTTTTCACGAGAACGGTCTTGTAAGCTTCTTGCCGCCGCCTCACAACCATCGGCAATCATAACGATAGCCGAAATCTTGGTCTTTGGCTTTGGACCTGGGTAACAATATTGAGTAATATCAACGTCGCCATCAGTATATTTTTTAGCCTTTCCATAAAAATATAAAATAGGCATTGTTCCGTGGTGCTCTAAACAAACGTCTGCAATTTCTTTTGGCAAACGGTTTTTAATAATTAAATCGTAACCATCTTGCGCGTGCGCTTTGATAATGCTTGCTGAAAGTTCAGGTGTTAAGTCATCGTGTGGGTTTTCGATGTCAGCTTGGTTTTCCTTAAAAAACTCTGGACGGCGAAGTTTACCAACGTCATGATAGTAAGCGCAAGTTCTTGCTAAAAGCGCATCTTCCCCAATGGCTAAAGCACATGCTTCTGCAATGTTTGAAACAACGATTGCGTGGTTAAAAGTACCAGGCGCTTGTTGAATAAGCTTTCTAATAAGTTTTGCCTTGTGTTCGATAAGTTCAGAGAACTTAAAGCAAGACACTTTCTTAAATCCGGCTTCAAATACTGGTAATAAAACCATAACTAATGCTGCTGAAAGTGGACCTGATGCTGCTGCTGAAAGTATATCAATAACGATATTTCCACTTTCTTGTTGTTCAATCAAGGTAATAATTAAACAAACTATGGTTGGCAATGAAACAACTAAACTCATGCTTAACAGTTTTAGCCTTGAATACACCTTGTCCATACAAATGGTAGCGATTACACCTGATGAAAAGCACATTACTAATACAGGATAGTTGTTTAGGCTAAACAATTGAACTGCTGAACCTATAAACGAGTCGAACAAGAAAATGATTACGCAATATATCAAGTTCATAAACATTGCAGTTCTTCTGTTTGTTAAAAACAAGGTTAAGAGTGCAACCGTTGCTAGTGGACGAATGTAAATGTTTAAATAAGTACCACTTGCAAAACAAGCAAAAAGTGTTATTTCTATTATCAAAAATAACATTTCTGAATTGCCTGCATTCTTTAAAAAATTCCTGTCTTCATAAAAAAAGTAAAGAGCCATAACCACAAAGGTCAAAGCAAGTAAGGTGAAAAAGCGCAAGGTATCAATGTTTACCAAAAGCACTTCAAAAGGTGTTTCGTCTTCTATGTTTTGCAAGTACAACATTACAACGAATAGCACGCCTATTATAGCCAGGTTAAAAACGTAGGTAAAAACGTTTAACACCACGTCTTTAGTTGACCAGTCTTTAATTTTTTGTGATTTTTTATTTAACATGTTCTTTCCCTTTATCCTGCGTAAATTACGGCACGGTATCTTGCCGTTACCCCGTATATAAACTGATTGTTCGTTTGAATTTTGTTTACTGATAAGTCAACTACTTCCTTATCTTCAATGTTCTCTTTTGCAAAGAGAATAGCAATTTCCTCTTGGTTATCTCCATCAAGCGTGTAATAAAAAGTTTGTTCAACCAAAATACTTGCGCTAGCTAGCACGTTGATTTTAACCGCCTGCTCTTTTATAACCATGTATCCATCAACAAGCAAATCGCCCTTATTAACTTTATCCCCTTCTTTAACAACTGCCGTGCCACGGTAAACCTTTAAGCTTTCAACAACCCCACTAACGGTTGAATGAAACTGATAAATGCTATCATCTAGCCTTTTTTCACCCATTGTTGAAAGAGTTAAGTTCACCATTAGCCTATTGCCCTTTTTTTGCAAAGAAACAAAGGATAAATCGTTACAGTTTGCTAAAATTTGGTCTTCAAGATTTTGCATATCAAAGCTTGAAAATCTTGAATATTTATTAACGCCCACCGAACTTAAATATTCTTGAACTTGGCTTTTGCATAAAGTCCCCGTGCCCGAATAATTAACTTCAAATATTATATCCGAAAGGCATATTGTAATTAAAGAAAAAACTAAAGCACCCAAAATTACGCCTGCCGACCTAACCGAATTAAGCAGTATTAGCCCTAACCCTTTTTCCCTAATCTTCTTTACATTATAGCACATTTCTTTTGCGATAGCAAAAAGTTTTTTACTATTATTGTAGGAAACGGCAACAATAACTTGCTTATTGTTAAGTTTTTTAATATCAAAAAGGGTAATTCCCCTGTTTTTTAAGGTGTTTATAAGGTTATCAAGGTTAAGCCCTGTTATTTTATACACAACCTTAACGCCCCTAACTTTTTTAACGAAAATTAAATTTTTTCTATCCCCTTTATTTTTCCGCAAACCACCAAGTCTCCTAAACAATATTTTTTTACAGTAAGGCAACTGCCGTAAATTCTTAAACAGCCACTTTTTAACATAGCCACAATTTCGTTGCTATCAAAGCTGACTATGCTTTTAACGTTTTCTAAATACACTGCATATTCCCCAAAAACTACTGCCCTAAAAGTCGGTTCATGCGGGACTTCTAAAGCATCTAAACAATTTCTTAAACTATCAATTAAACTCATTAAGCATTTTCCTTTTTTTTGCTTTTCTAACTATAGTTTATGCAAAAGACAATTAAAAAAGACAGACTGTAAAAAGTCTGCCTTTTAATATTTAAAAAATATTAACCTTTGTAGTAGTTAATTAAGCAACCCTTGAGAATAATTTGTTTTTCAGCATCAGTTAATGCATCCATTTTTAAGGTGATTTGCTTGTTCTTATTAAGGATTGTTGCCTTGAATTCTTTGCTTCCGTTAGCAACGCCTTCTTTAATGCCTTTGATTAAGATATAATCATCAACTTCAAAGTCGTTCTTGTCAGCAAGAAGTGGTAACATACCCCAGTTAATAAGGTTACTGCGATATCTCTTTGTAGCGTATTCTTTTGCAATGTTAGCAACACCGCCTAAAACTCTTTGGCAAGATGCCGCTTGTTCTCTAGCAGAGCCATCACCTGGCTTAATTGAGCAAACTACACTGCCGTAAGAAGTTGTTTTTTCATCAAGACCAAGTTCTACCGGGAAACCGCCGTCCCTAACTTGTTTTGCCCTGCCAACGTATTTAGGGTCTTTTCTAGAAAGTGCAAATTCAGCAAGCTTTAATGGGTTTGAACGATAAGAAGAAGTTTCGCCTGATGGAATAAGTTCGTCAGTAGTAGTAACAGGGTCGTTAATAACTGAAACAACCTTTAATAATAAATCGTCCTTTAATGCTTGCATCTTTGGCCAGTCAGCAATGTTTGGACCATAGACAAGTTCTTTTGAGCTGTCGCCGTTAGCAACTGCATTGTATACTCTCGCCTTGTAAATTTTATTTTCAAAACGGTATTTTTTAACCTTATTTGAATATTCCATATCCATAGCAGAAGTAATAGCGCCACCGTTTTTAGCTGTTGCAGCAATACTTCTTGCATCCATTAGCGCAACTGCTGAAAGTTGGCCGTTAGCTGGCTTACTGCCTTCTCTGCTTTCAAAGTTTCTTGTTGTATGTCTAATTGATAAGCCGTTATTTTGTGGAACGTCCCCTGCACCAAAGCATGGGCCACAGAAAGCAGTCTTAATAACTGCGCCGTTATCAATAAGTTTACCGATATAACCTGTATCAACAAGCCCTTTATAAACAGGTTGGCTTGATGGATAAACGTCTAAAGTAAAGTCGTTGTTGTCAACAGCGCTGTCGCCTAAAATGTTAGATGCTTCAGCGATGTTTTCATACATACCACCTGCACAGCCTGCGATTACGCCTTGTTCAACGTAAACTTTGCCATCACGAATTTTATCAGTCAATTTGAAAGCACCCTTGCCTTCAGGAAGAAGTTTTTGACCTGCTTCTTCACATTCTTTTAATAATTCGTATGGGCGTGATAAGAATTCACGAATAGTGTATGCGTTTGATGGGTGGAAAGGAAGCGCAATCATAGGTTCTACTTTTGATAGGTCGATTACGATACCTTTATCATAGTAAGCGCCTTCTTCTGGGTTCATTTGTTTATAAGCTTCTACTCTGCCGTGTTCAGCATAGTAAGCTTTAGTCTTTTCATCAGTCACCCAAACTGAAGATAGGCAAGTTGTTTCAGTTGTCATAACGTCAATGCCGTTTCTAAAATCCATAGAAAGTGTTTTGATGCCGTTACCAACGAATTCTAAAATCTTGTTCTTAACAAAGCCTTTCTTAAAAGTAGCCTTAACTAATGCTAATGCCACGTCGTGTGGGCCAACACCCTTTCTTAATCTACCCTTTAGGTTAACTGCAACGATTTCAGGCATGTCAACGTCATAAGTTCTATCAAGAAGTTGCTTAACTAGTTCAGGGCCACCTTCACCGATAGCAAGAGTGCCTAACGCACCATAACGGGTATGTGAGTCAGAACCCAAAATCATAGCGCCACAGAATGCGCGCATTTCTCTCATGTATTGGTGGATAACTGCAAGGTGTGGTGGAACGAATGCACCGCCGTACTTTTTAGCAGCAGATAAACCGAAAACGTGGTCATCTTCATTGATAGTGCCACCTACTGCGCATAGTGAGTTGTGACAGTTTGTTAAAGTGTAAGGAATAGGGAATTTTTCTAAGCCTGATGCTTTAGCAGTTTGAATAATACCAACGTATGTAATATCGTGTGAAGTGATTTCATCAAATTTAATGTTTAAAGCTTTATCGTTATCGCTAACGTTATGGCTAGCTAAAATCTTATAAGCCATTGTACCTTTTTTAGCAGTTAGGTCAGCTTCTTTTGCCCTAACCAGCTTGCCATCACGAAAATAAACGCCTTTATCAATAAGTTTAATCATTTTCTGTCTCCAAAAATGTTTTTAATTTACAATAGATTATATAGCATTTAAATAAAATTAGCAAGCAAGTATAACACTAAATCCCCTAAAAAAATCAAATTTACCCCTTGATTTTTGCATAACTTTATATTACAATATAAAAAAGGGGGGCTATCATGAGTGTATTTAAGTTCAAATATTCGCATATGATATGGATTTTATTATCATGCGTTTGTATTCTTTGCACGGTAGGGCTCGTGTTTAATATTATTGATGCCATAGCATATTTTTCTTTGGGCACCTTTAAGTTTGTGGGGCTTATTTGCACTTGCATTCTCAATGCTTTTATTTTGGTTTTTGTAATTTCAGTAATGCTAAACGGCAAGTACGTTATTAAAGACGGCGCTCTTTACTTGCGCTTTGGGTTTATTTACGTTAAAAACGATATTAAAGAAATTGTTCAAATTACCCACTTTAAAAAGAGCGATGCGTTAGTGATGTATTTTGTTGACCAAAAATTTTCGGTTGCCGTAATTCACAAAAAAGATTACGATAATTTTGTGCTTGCGTTAAGAAAAGAAAACCCTAATATTTTTTACGACAAGTGCATTGAGGGTGAAGATTTGCCTAATAATTAAAAATAATCAAAAAAATAATTAAATTTTGCAAATTTTTTTGTTAAAAATTGTTTACAAGAATTAAATTTAATAGTATACTACTAATGTAAATTGAATAAAATCCGGTAGGTAAGGCTACCATAGGGATACGGGCTAATACCGCGAAATAGTGGAGACACTATAAGTTGGTCAACAAACCCCGTCGAAAACAAGGCGGAGTTTAATTTAGTTTCATTGCCCTACGGAGCTAAAGCCAGCATGGTTAATCGCTATTTTTTTAGGAATTAATGCCTACCGTATTTTTCGGTAGGTTTTTTATTTTTTTAAGGAGGTGTTAATATGGAGCAAGAATTGCAAGTTATGTTTGAAAGATTAGTTTTTTGCTTTGAAACAAGAAAGTTTGCCGATTTAAGAATTCTCCTTTTAGACATGGAGCCGGCAGATATTGCTTTGTTTATGGAAAATAACCTTGATGAAAAAGAACAACTCATGTTCTTTAGGCTGTTACCAAAAGAGCTTGCCAGTGACGTTTTTGTTGAATTTGACACCGACCTGCAAGAATTTTTGATTAAGGCATTTACCGATAAGGAGCTTAAGGCCGTTATTGATGACATGTATCTAGACGATGCCGTTGACATCATTGAAGAAATGCCTGCAAACGTTGTTAAAAGAATTCTTAAAAATGCTACCCCTGAAGATAGAAAGCAAATAAACGAACTTTTAGAGTACCCTGAAGATTCAGCCGGCTCTATTATGACCACAGAGTTTATTTCCTTCTCCCCTTCTACCACTATTGAACTTGCTTTTGATAAAATTAGAAGAACGGGTGTTAACAAGGAAACAATTTACACCTGTTACGTTGTTGATAGAAAGAAAAGACTTGTGGGCGTTGTGTCTGTTAAAGATATGCTTCTTGCAGATAAGAGTGATATTATTGCAGACATTATGGATTCTAACGCAATTACCGTTGAAACACTTGAAGATAAAGAACAAGTGGCGTTAAAGTTTTCAAAGTACGACTTTTTGGCACTACCTGTTGTCGATAAGGAAGGCTGTTTAGTTGGTATCGTTACTGTCGACGACGCGGTGGACGTTATCCAAGAAGAAGCAACCGAAGATATTCAAATGATGGCTGCTGTGCTTCCTAACGAAAAGCCTTACCTAAAACAATCTATTTTTTCTATTTGGAAAGCAAGAATACCTTGGCTATTACTTCTTTTAATAACTTCTACATTCACTAGTTTGATTTTAGCAAGTTATGAAGAAAGTCTAAACAAAGTTAGCACAGTATTGCTTGCCTTCGTGCCTATGCTAATGGGTACTGCAGGTAACGCAGGTGGTCAAACTTCGGTTACCATTATCCGTGCGCTTGCCGTTGGGGACGTTGAGTTTAAGGATATATTAAGCGTTATCCTAAAAGAACTTTTAGTTTCCCTATTAGTAGGCGTTACGGTCGGTATTATCTGTTTTGCTAAAATTATGTTAGTTGATAAACTATATAGTGAAATTGCTCTAAATGAAGCCGTTGTAATTTCTTTAGTTTGTTCAATAAGCTTGATTATGGCAAAACTTGTTGGCTGTATCCTGCCACTGCTTGCTAAAAAGGTTCGCCTTGACCCAGCAGTTGTTGCCAGCCCACTTATGACGACTATTGTCGATGCTTTAGCGCTTATTATTTATTGTACTATTGCATTGTCAGTACTTGCATAAAATTAAATATCAAGAAAAACTCAAGTGGCAAACTTTAATTTGCCACTTTTTTGTTAACATTTTTTATAAACTAATCATATTATGCAATATGTACAACAGGTTGCTTGCCCTTGAATACGCAAAAGAGTGGGCGCTTTCCTTTAACCCAAAATACTACAACTTTACAAATATAGGTGGAGACTGCACCAATTTTGTTAGCCAATGCATACATGCTGGCAATATTCCCATGAACTATAAGCAGTATGGTTGGTTTTATAACTCTACCTATAATCGCGCGCCGGCATGGACGGGTGTAAATGAGTTTTGGGATTTTGGTACAAATAATACAGGGATAGGAGTAAAACTTTTACCCTGTACCCTAGAAGATGTTGAAGTGGGAGACGTTATCCAACTTTATAACGGATTTAGGTTTTACCACAGCCTATTCGTAACCAGTGTGGATAACGGAATTAAAGTTGCAGCCCACGATTATGGTGCGTTTAACAAGCCACTTGATGAGTACTACTTTGTTTCTTTACGATGTGCAAAGGTAAGAAACTGAACTTTTTTATTTCTCCTAATTACTCAAAAAAGACCACCTACAAGGTGGCCTTTTTGAGTTTTACAAGTTGATTTTATAAGCAAGTTACAAGGTTTATTATGCTTATTAACACAAGGTATAAACTAAACCATTTGTAGTTTGCTTTTTTTATTACTTTTAGCATGGAATTTATGGCAACGT
>JAEIGA010000254.1_pt1 | contig 76331 bp, 103 predicted proteins | sample 9270691 | NCBI WGS metagenome assembly JAEIGA01 (sample SAMN17057246, study PRJNA624740) | gut metagenome | biome: biome; isolation source: fecal sample | host: Bos grunniens | place: China: Xizang | collected 2019 | reverse complement strand
GTTTAATATTTTATATCTTATACAAAAAGAAAACTTAAGAGCCCTCATAGGGGCTCTTAAGTTTATTAGGGCTTACCCGGATTAATTTTCCTTATCCATTTTTGCAAAGCAATAAGGACAAGCGGGCGTTAACGCTTGCCTTATGACGTCATGCCCTAACTCGTCAATATCAGCCTCGTAAAGTGCTTTTTTCCCACAAACAGAACATTCGTAGCAATGATTGTCATATTTATTGTTATATTTATCTTTCCAATAACCATGTTTTACTTCTATGACATCAGCAGTAGGCTGAGAGTCAATAAATGCCGCCAAATCAGAGTATACTGTTTTAACAACAATCTCGTTATCTTTTAGGGCATCTACTAATTGAATAACAAACTTTCTTTCTTTTATTGCATCAGTTACAATCTTGTCTGCATCAATAAATCTTTTTGACATTATTTTTTCCTCCTTTTGTTAAAGACTCTGGCTATTACGGCAAATAGAGCTTTTAACTTTGAACCCGTTAAAAGCTCTATGCTCTTTCTAATTTGCGTATTAGAAATAAGCCCTCCTTCAAGGTCTCCAAGAAGAACGCTTGGATATCTGTCTGTTTGTATATAATGACCTCTAAGTGGATAGTGGGTGTAGTGAAGGCAAGGGTGCTCATAATCAAAGATAACATATCTATACTCCTCCTGAATGTTTCTGTTTAAGTATTTAGATATAGTATCTTCCCTTATTTTTCCTCTTTCATAAATATAATCAGAAACTTCAAGATTATATTCTGCTAATTTCCTTTCAAGGTACTCTGTTGCCTCTGCGTCAGTCCAGTCATCAACAATTACAATCTCAGGATAGCCTGTGTGTTTTGCAATATAAGCAAGGGTTTCGATGTTACGGTTGTCTACACCTTTGGACTTTGTCCCACGTTCATTGTAAAAGCTCTCTGTGGTTCTGTTGGTATTTAAAACACCGGTTACTGATAAAAATATTATTCTTCTCATTTTGTATCTTCTTCCTTTCTCTTTCCAAGCACTACAACCTGCTTCTTTTTCTTCTTAGTTGTATCGCCCTTTGTAAATTCTTTTATCCAGACTCTCTTTCCGGATTTGTATTCTCTCCAATGTCCTCTTACCTGGAATGCATACGGACATTTTCTTCGTGGAAGTTTTAGATTTCCGCTTTGCACATCTTGCACAAACTTTTCCATTGGAATGATTGTGAGTATGCCGGCATTTGCTTGTTTTTTCTTCTTTTTCTTTTTAGAATTTGAAGAATGTTGCTGAGGTAGCGATGTACTTTGCTGTCTTTTAGCATATTTTGCTACTTCCGGCTTAAAATATGCTAAAAACATCATTATTTGACAATGAAGGTCAAGAACAAGGTGTATGGTCTGTTGCACTTCTTGTTTTATGTCTTCTTTTTTTATATCTTTTGAACACTCAATAATATCTGCTGCAAGCACAGGAGTGATAGACTCTATGTACTCTTTTTTAAGTTTTTCAAGTCTATCACCGCTCATTCCTAAAAGTTCCCACATTTTCACAAGACCTGAAAGCTCACGGCTATGGTCCTCAAGCTTCATAAATTCTTCTTGTGTTCTTGCAATACTCCAAGAAAAGGTTACATTGCAAGATTTTACTTCCTTGTCTTGAATGTAAAATCTTGCAAATACTTTGGCTTTATGAACTCCGTCTTTTACATCGGGCAGTGTTTTAAATCTGTACTTTGTTAAAAAGCTTGCGCCTTTAAACTTGTCATCCTCATCAGACGTAACACAAACCTCTGCATCATACTCTTCGTATGGGGGAGGTGTATCTTGCATATCGTGCTTTTTAATATTATGCTTTTTTGCATAGTCTGCCATAAATGTAAGGTCGTTTTCTTTTATAATTATCAATGGTCGTTTACCCATTATCCTTCTTTCCTTTCTGTAAAATTATTTATTTTATTCTTCTGTATCGTAATAAACAGCGCTGCAGGATAGCTCATGAACCATCATTTCGACAACCTCTCCTGATTTTAGCTGCTTTTGGTAATGCCTTTCTTGGAGCCTACCAATAGCTTTTACGTATGCGTCACGTTTAGCAAATTGTCTTCCTCTTGCTGCATTTGCCCCCCATGCAATACAAGGGATGGTGTCGCATACAAGTCTTCCATTGTCAAGCGTAGAGTTTTGAACTGTTAGAAAAAAGTCCATAATATTTCTGCCAAGCGGTGTCTCTCTTACATATCCATCCCTATTTAAATATCCGCAGATAGAGATGGCATTTATATCATCTCTATCATCTGTTACTCTGGTGACGGAAGTAGCTTCTACATACAGAAAGAGTCTGGGCTTTGGTCCTAATTGATCCCAGTAGCATCTTAACTTTCCAAAGATTTCAACTTTGTCGCCTACTTCTAATTTACCAATGTAATCTGCAGCTTTACATCTTATGGTGTCAATAACTCCTGAAAGTCTCTTTGTTTCCACCCACCATGTTCCGTCAACTTCTCCTTCTGTGATTGTTCCTACGATATGTGCCTCATTTTCGTTTATTAAGACAGTGTCGTAAATGTTTTCTCTTGTTTTTATCATAATTTATTCTCCTTTTTTATTAATATAGTAATTTGAACCCATTTTAATAACAATTTCGTTATCTTCTCTTCGAACAGACAGCCCAATGTCTTTATCTGTGTCCTTAATTGAAATTGAATATTCCCCGCCAAGTCTTTTTATGCCCGGGTCATTTGATGATAAAAAATACCCATCAAGTAAACTTACAAAACTTGCATGCATATAATCTAAGTCTTTATCATCAGATAGTTTTGAAAACATTAAGGAAAGACATGGCTTAGTTTGCTCGTCTTCTAAAAAATTCTTTAACACGCTCAAGGTACTCTTTGAATAAAGTTTTTCTGGCATTCTTAACTCTATTGTTTTCATTTTTTATTTCCTCCACTACAAAACCTATCGTTCTTTCTGTGCCTTCTACTTTTGCGTCATTAATGTCGCTTGCAATGACAACAAAAAACTTATACGTTGTCACTCCTTTATCGTTTAACAAATTGCAGGCAGAAATTCCGCTTCGTGATTCTATAACATCATCAAACTCACGAAGGTGGAAAAGTTTTATTTGCTTATCAATATAGCTTCTTGCATCTTTAAATCCTCTAAAAAACTTTCCTTTTGAGTTTTTAAAGATTACTTTGTTTTCCAAGACTTTTCCATTTTGCTCTTTATAAACATCTATTCCCCATATAGGCTCTTTAATATCATCAAGCTCCGGTGACATCAAAACTTGCATAGCCTCACTATATTGCGGGTATTTCTCATTATTCTTGCACTCAAATCTTGTGTCAATAGAAATACCTGCGCCATCTTCTGTAAGCTCAATAGTAGTATCTAAGGCGGGGTCTTGGTCACATCTATTTTTCAAGGTGCAGTTTATGCAAACATGACTATCACCATCTGCAGAAGGTTCAAAAAGACGCTCTAAAATTCTTGCCATCTCATCAGGAGTCTCACATTCTTTTATTTGACTAAAGACTGTTCGCTCAGGATTTACATTTTTGCAGATTAGGTATATAATGTAGAGGTTTATGATAGGAAGAGTGCTTACAAGCTCAAGCACAAAATCTCTTAGATGCGTATTTTTTATCTTATTAAATGGCCGCATATTTAAAAGCTTATCTTTGTAAAAAGCTTCTGCTGATACACATGTTATATAGAGGCTCATTATTGATGCAAACATCAATATACATAGTGCGGATACTGTTATATCTACTAATTCTTTTGTTACCATAATCTTTTCTCTCCTTAATATTTTATATTTTTTATTGTATCGAGCGCAAACCTAATTTGCGCATCAGCATCATCAGAGATGATGACTGTGTCATTCCCGCCTGCTATAACAACTATTGCTCCTTTATTTGGTACCACATATAGCTTTTTAGCATACCAACCAGGTTGATCTTTGCATGCTGGAATATTTTCTGCCACATCAATTACATCAAGATTATTTGCATTTTGTATAGCAAATTTTATTCCGCTTGATACTGATTGATTAAGGCAAGGGACAGTACAAATTGTTCCGTCTGCTACCCCATCTGTGAGATATGTATTCGTATCACAACAAGCAAGGTAGCATTTTTTAGAAGGGGAAACACTTTTTAGCATTTCTTTTAAAAACATAGAGTATTTTGAAAGAAATGAATTCCTTTTTAATATTATATTCCCGTTTTCGACATAAAGAGCTAACTCATCTCCGTCTTCGATATTATTAGCCTTTCTTATTGACTTAGGTATTACAACTCTGCCTAAGTCATCAATTTTGCATGTGATTCCTGTATCCATAAACTATTTCTCCTTTCCAAATCTTTCAACTGTAAAGCTTGAGTCGTTGTCAAATTTACGAGGGCTTCTTTCCCATAATCTTTCATGAATCTCGTCAACTGATGCATCAGCAAGGTCGCAATTTCCTCTTTCATCATCAAGACCAAGAAAAAGTATTGGACCAAACGCTGTATCTCCTATTAGTCCAAACGAGGTTAATGGTATATTTGGGATTTGCCTTCCGTTAATTTTTCCCTCTTCATCAAGTATCATTTGCCATTCGTTTCCGTCTTTGTCTGTACCTATTACTGCAACCTGAATAATATCACAGTTTATTGCATCATACATACCTTGCAAACTATCCTCGATTTCGATCTCCTCAAGGTATTTCCCGGGTCTTAGTATTAATCCTTTGACTTTCTTTTCTGCCATTTTAATCATCCTCTCCTTTTGTAATCATACCAATTATCTTATTTAAAAATGTTGTGGCTTCATTCTTATTTTCGGAAGATTTATCTTCTACAAAGCCGGCAAAGTATGCAAGTCCTGCATTTCCATTTTTGCATTGGCAAACAATATGCATGGGAACTTTGTGCAAATAGGGATTGCCTGCAAACTGTTGATTTCGTATTACTTTTCCTAAAAGAATTGGAAGCTCACTATAAGGTATCTCCGCAGACTCTTTAAGTTTTAGAAGCTGTCCGCAAAGTGAGCATTTATAAACAGCCCAATATTTCATTTTAACCCCTCCTCTCTTTTATTTTTTTATTAATGACAGAGTGTTGATTAAGTATTTTTCCAGATTATCAGACTCTGTTTCAAACATAATTTCCGCATCTTCTTTTACTGTTTTAGAGTTGCGTTTATCTTTTAAGTTGATTATGAGTTTTTCAACTCCTGTAACTTGAGAAAGAATTATACAGCACTCTGAACTTGTATAGCAAGGAACTGTATAAATATAATATCCTTTTCTCCTCGTGCCCTCTCCGTCTTCATAAATAAGGGAACTTTTAATGCAGTTTACCTTATTACTTTTTACATCTTTTTCTTCAACCTGTGTGTACTTTGTTTTGATTGTCATTTTCATTCTCCTCTCATTTTGTTTTCTTTTGTTAATTTGGTTTTTGGTTTTATGCCAAGCTCAAGCATTGTTCTTTCACAAAGCTCAAGCATCGCAAACTTTGCAGTGTCTTTATCATATTTCTTTTTAAGCTCTGTACGAAAATTTTTTGTAGCACTCTTTTCTCTCTCATACTTCCATGCCCTATACACTCCGCCTTCACCTACGCAAAAAAGTTTTTCAAGATACGCTGTTATATCTTGAAATTTTATATCTCCTTTTTTCATCACATAAAAAACCATAGCTTCTGTGAAACGAAGTTTGTATACATATCCGGAAAAGCCATTTTGCAAAAGAATATGTTCTGCTTTTTTTGCAATTTTCATCTCTTTTGGTCCCGCTCCCATGTTTTTATAAAGTATAAGGCTTGCCAAAGAAACATAAGAAACAGGTGTAAACTCGTCTCCTAATTCTTTTTTTAATTTTGAAGACCTTAGTGCCCGTATCATTATTTGTGATTCAGTCATATATGTTTTCATTGGAGATGTTTTTCTAATGTGAACAAATTCCTCTTTAATTTTGAAGTCAGAGCCAAGTGTAGTCTTTTTAAGTTCTCTAATAGCCTCATAGCAAACAGCTATTCTTCTTTGCAATGTTATAAAACCTTTTACAGAAGGTGATACGCCATCATTTAATAAAAAAAGAAAAGCAGCAACACTTGGTTCTGCACTTTTATTATTAAGAAAGTCAGCCATATCAAAAAAACCCGCATCTTCAGCCGCTATTAGTATTAGAAAATAATCAAGCACCTGATTATGGCCCTGATTCCCTGAAAGATTCGGAAAATTTATAGAGCCTTTTACCATTTCTGTAAAGTATTCTACAAAATTATATCTTCTTCCGGTATTCCTATCTCTTAGTGATGCTAAATTTTCGTCGTCTGCAAGATCTGACCACTTAAGCGACGAGTATATGTCTCGCCCTCTTATTTTATTGATGAGATATTCAATACTATTAAGGCTTTCCGGGTCAAGCAGGATGTTGTCAGAAATAAGTAGGCTATGCAGACTGTTCACGCTTTTGCCACTCCTTTCTAAGTTTTTGTATCCTATGACGTATTGCCCTTTGCGTTTTGCCAAGTGTAGCCGCCATTTCTTTTTGAGGTACCTTTTTTCTCCACATAGAATAAAGTTGCTGTTCTTGCATAACTGTCCAAGGCTCATTGTTGTTTCCAAAAACAGCTTGACCATCTCTTTTTCGCTTTTCGCAAAGCCATAAAGGTTCTGAGCCAAGTGCATAGAAATCCATTTTTGTTGAATCCCATAAATCTTGATGCTCCTCTAAAACTTTTATTAAATTTTCAAGTGTAATCACTTTGTACGTCATTTTCCCTACAAGCTTAACCTTTCTGAATTTTATAATTTTCCTTTTATTTTCCCAGTAGGCGAGCTTTTTGTTAGTAACTCCCATAATTCTTGCAACTTCTCTTTGTGTAAGATAATTAGATGCATCTTGAGCTGCAGGAAGACCCAATTTGTGCACCATGTCTTTTATAGAGGATAAGCTTCGACCAAGTCTATTCGCTATATCGTTTAAGTCTTTTTCACCCCATAAACTCATGAGCATATTTTTTTCTCGCTCAGTCCACCTTTTATATTTTTTCCCAGTTGCTATTTCGCGATGTGGCGGGAGCTTTAATTTTCTCGCCATGTGATCAATAGCATTTGGTGTTTTGTTAAAAAAACTCGCTATTTCAGATAGTGTATGCTTCTCCCACATCTCTTTTAGAGTATTTTTATCTTTTGCTGTCCAATAACTGTAAGATGTTTTCCCTTTTGACATTTTTAATCTCTCCTTTCATTTGTATACAATGTTTAAAAGGGGTTTCTTTGCATTTGAGGCAAAGAAATAAAAGAGACCAGGGCTTATTCTTTACTTCCTGATTTCTTTTATTTCTTATACAACGGTTTTTTCTTTATTTATATATAAGATTTAAAAACATTGGCAAGTTGCCGGCAAGTTACAGTCAAGTAAAAAATGTCAGCAAATAGTAGGAAAAAGTCTTGTAAGATGAAATATCAGCAAGTTACAGTCAAGTAAACTTTTTATTATAACATATTTTAATCTTGGTTTGTCAATAGGCAGAGTTTATGAAGTTTTCGGTGAAAATTTTACATTCGCTAAAAAATCGCATGAGATGAATAGCTGGTAGCATTGTGTAAAAAATATTATGATAAATTTATGCAATATGACTATTGACAGGTGGTGTTTTAAAAATTGACATTTTTTAAGGTGATAAAAATGTCAAAAGTGTCCGAAATGATGAAAAAAGTGTCTGTCAGCTTTTGACATTTTTTTTGAATAAATCCAAGCAATAGCTAAAAAAGATGAATACAGTGTGAAATTGGTAGACACTTCCAAAAAACAAGTGTCCAATAAAGTGTCCACCATTTCCTGACATTTTATTGCCATTTTTTGACATTTTTGGAAGAGGGGTTAAAGATGTTGAATTCGTTGGGAGACGTATAATATATAATAAATAATAATAATAAAATATATTATATTATATATTATATAGGGCGCCGACCACCCCCTCCAGGACACTTCTAACCCCTTTTTAGAAAAATATATACCCCCTCTTTTTAAAAATTTTAAATTGACATTTTTTTTGACATTTTTTATATTAGGGATAGGGGTATATATGTGCGAAAACAAGTGTCCAAGTGTCCAAAAGTGGAGAAAATGGCATAGCTATGCGGTTTTTGGGCGGACACTTATTGGGACAGGTGATTTTTTAGGAAGTGTCCCGGGCTGAAAAAAGGGGTTAGAAGTGTCCCGGGTAAAAATGTCAATTTGGTCATTCTTTGCTAAGTGACCAAATTGATGGGGGCAAATGACTAAGTTGACAGAGAATATGGAGGAATGGTTGGCGTATTGGCGTATTGGCGTATTGGCGTATTGGCGTATTGGCGTATTGGCGTATTGGAGTGTGGGTAAAAAAGATTAGGCAGAACTGCCTAATCTTAATCATTGCTGCCATATAGTATGGCTCCTGCTTGTGGTCTTCCACGTTCAATCCAAATTTGGACTGCTGCTTCATTGTATGCTGCTTCTCTTTCGCAAGCACTAAATCCAAGTTCCATAAGTATTATTGCTGCTATTATTGCAACTGCTGCTTTAATTATTGTTTTCATATGTATTTCTCCTTTTATCCGGGGCAATAAGCCCCATTTATTTTATATCTAATACTTGGAAAAAGAGAAAAATTACAAGGCTCATCACCTTGTAATTTTGGTTAGCTGTTTTGTGCAAAACAATCAATCTCAATCCATTTTTCACATATTTCTTAATAACACTCCAGTTTGCTTTAGGAGTGATTGCAGCCCTATTGTAGTTAACACGTAATTGTGTTTCAAAGAATGCATCAATTTCTTCCGCATCTGATAAGATTGTGCTTGCCAGCTTCTTTAGATCATTTTTTAATTCTAAAAGTTCTAAATGCTCATCCTGTGTGTTTTGTTTTTTTGTAAATAATAGTGTTTTCATATGTATTTCTCCTTTTCTTTTGTATTTTATTACTTATACAAAAAATAAAGGAAATTTTATGAGGTGCCACGTGGCACCTCATAAAATTAGTTAAGCTTCTTCGCTTGGCGGCGTAACATCAACAAATGCATCTTTTGTTTTGCAGTTAATGTCCGCATCTTCTTCTGATACATAGTCAACAGTAGTGCTGGTCTTCTTTGAAACTTTAGAATATACCCTTTTTGCTTCTTCTTTTACCTTTGGGTGAGTTGCAAATTTGTATATTCCATACATTGCAAAAGCTCCTAATATTGCACCCAAAAATGAACTTCCTTTTTCTTTCATGTTTAAACATCTCCTTTGTATTTTTATTTTCTTTAAAGAAAGAAGGAAAAAAAGAGTGAGGGGCTCGAACCCTCGACCTGCAGACTTTTTAAAAGTCTGATGCTCTACCAACTGAGCTAACTCTTTCTTTTGTTTCTTATACTCTAAAAATAATAATTATTTTATTTGACTTTTAAAAAAATATGTTTTATAATTAAGATAATTAAAATTAGATTTAAAGAAGGAGTGAATATAGTATGCCAGATTATCGTAGCGATAACGTTTCTAATGCTTTTCAGGCATTTTTTGAAAGCGGAGCAAAAGCTACTTTTGAGAAGAGCTCCTCTTATGGATTTAAGTCTGAAGATGTTGTTTTAGAGAAATATGCAACAGCTGGAATGCCCGTGTATAATCCCACAGCAGACAATGTGGAAAATGCTGTGAGGAAAATGTCCCAGGTTAAATTTGGCAAGGATTTGATGATTTCCGCGTCAGACGTGGCTTTTAAGCCTACAGCTTATCAGGGGCCTCATAGTGACTTCGTTTCTGAGGGAACAGGCATCGTAAAGATTATTAGAGGAAATTACCAAATTGAGTTGCCATTTCTTGTGCATGATTCACAAATACTGCCCTTTGATGTTATTCAGCTAAATGGCGAAAGAATGCCATACTCTGAAGAAAATCTTGCAAAGCTTGTGATGCTTTGTGATAAGAAGAATAAAGAGGCTGAAGAAGCAGCACAGCAAGGCAATCCAGTAGGGGCAGGCGCTCCATTTGTTAAGCCTGTTGATAAGATGAATTCAACAACGTCAACAGGATTTTTAGGTAATACTTTAAGCATTCAGGATAGATACCGTTTCCCAAATTATGTAGGCGGTACACAGTACATAGTTGCAAGCGATAGATTGGAAGAATGTCTTGAAAAACTTGCAAACATGGTGAGCTTCGATTGGAATGCTGTCGAGAATGCTGTTCTTGCAAAGGAAAAGTCAAAGGAAATGGAAAAGTTTGCTGGCGACTTTGACTTTGGAAAGAAAGCAGAAGATAATTCTATTGCAACCACAATGAACAAGGTTCACAATATGAAGTGGCGAAATGCAGTAGATTTGCCAGACAAGACCTACATCACTTTCCCTGAATTTAAAGATGGCAATGAGCTTACTATGACAGATGCTATAGTAGTTCAGAGTTTTGCTTTGTCAGGAAAGATAAATCCAGAGAAGAAGAACTTTGCTGACTTTACAACAATGGTGTTGACAAAGGATGGAAGATGCAGACTTTTCACAAAGGGACAGAAAATGTTATGCTTGGTTCGTGAAACAGTTCCGGGCAAATTTAAGTCAGTTAGTTTTGCGGAACTTTTTGATAGAAGGTTAGTGGTTAATAAATATGGAGACAGTGTTACTCCTGACACAGATTTCATCATGTTCTATGATGATAAGCTAACAATGCCGTTCCATATTACATCTCGCTCAAATAGAACAATGTCAGCAAAAGTAAAAAATGACATTGTGATTAAGAGTTGCACTGTTAGAACAAGAACAGATAGTAACAATCCTTATGTCACAGGCAGAGATGAAAGAAAAGCGATTTTAAGAGACAATGGTTTGTGGTCCAGTACAGAATATGCAAATGTTTATCTTTGTGACAATGTTGATAGACTTTGCAAAGTCACAGATGCAGAGCTTGTTGAACTTTTAAAGAAGTCGTATGGCTTAACTGATATTGAGGCAAACAGATGTGTGACTACTGACAGAGAGTATAGCTATGAAAAGCTTTTCGCAGTTAATCCAAGTCAGCAGGTTATTCCGGTAACAGGAATTTTAACAACTTTCTTTAAGGATAAAAAGGAACTTGATTTTATTCTGCAGAACAAAAAAGCCATCAAGGATGATATGCTTTTCCTAAAAACTGCAATGGATAGTGAAAGCATCACTATTGAGTGCCAGGATGAAAAAGCTCAAAAATATTCTTTAACTGTTTCATACACAGATAGGTCAAAGAGAATGTTTGCATCAAGAATTAAGAAAATGAATGGTGTTCACATTGGAGACTTAAGGGGAATACTCTCTGCGATTGGTTATCCAAACAACAGAGTTCAAGAGCTTTGCTATATGGCAAAGTCAAGAGGCAGAGTTGTAGCAGAACTTCCGCAGAGTTTTGATTCTGATAAAATTTCAGGCACATCAAAATCAACAGCCCTTATGTCATTTAACAACATGAGAAAAAAAGTTTTCTCAAATGACATTGTTAAGAAGGTTGCAACAGAAACAATAGCAACAGCTTTAACTGATACACCGGTTGCTAAGAATCAGTTTGTTCGCGACACAGTGCTGGGAGCACAGAAAAAAGCAAGTGAATACAAGAATCTATCTTGCATATTTGAGAAGATTGCACAAGATAAAAAGTCTGATTTTTATAGAGAGGTTGCAAAAGCATCAGCTATTTCATCTCACCTTTTTGAAAAGACTGCTGAGATGATAGAGGAAAAGGCTGAGTATCCTCAAATTCTCTCAATCTGTGAGAAAATTGCATCAAGCAAAGAACACCTTGATGTTTTGGCAACAGACTTAATCTTAACAAAAACTGCAAGCGTTGTATCTGAAGATAATGACATTAACCCTAATTACTTAATGGGAGCAGTTTACGGCATTGAGTCAATGTATAAGCTTGCATCATGTTATCTTGAAAAAGCAGCAGAGGCAGCTGACGAAGAAGATGGTGACAAGCGTCCTCTTAGTCAAAAGATGAAATCTGAGGCTGTGGCTAAAGCACTAAAAGAGAACGAGAAACTTGACACTGAAGGTGGTAAGGCTACTCCATCAAAGCTTGTAAGAAGAAAAAATCAGCAGAGAATGCTAAGATAAAATAGTGAGGGAATTTCCCTCACTATTTTCTTGACAAATTAAATTAAAACAGCTATACTTATGTTTAGGAGAGTAGTCGAACCTCCTAAATGTTTTATTATGCCGCCAAGCTAATTATCGCACGTCGCTTTATGTGTTTTTTTCATTGGTAATTTTCTCCTTAAGTTTTATAGGCGGCATAATAAAACAAGCCCGTTATTCTGTTACTGTAATTATTTTCTTTTCAGACAAAAATATGTCAAGAAATTTCTTGACATATTTTTGTTTTTCTGATATAATGAGCATGTCGAACCTTGGGTAAGACATACATTATACTCATGCCTTTCTTTAGTATTTTAGTTTTTGTACAAAAAAACAACGATAGCTTTAAGTCGTTGTTTTTTTGTACAATTTTTTATATAGAAATTTATGCAACATTACGGCTTGCGTGAAGTTCCGAATTTGTATAAGATATAAAAGGAGGGGATTTTTATATGTCAAAATTTGAATGGCAGAGTTTTAGAGGCGGCTATGATGATTTCGCCGTTTCAAAGGAAAAGTTTACATTTGATGAAGCAATTAAAATTGCAAAAAGAGAACTTTGTAATCTTTGTCGTAATGACACTGGATATCTTGCAATCGGGACTTGCTTTTGTAGGTATCGCTTTGGTAGAAATGATGACGGTGAGCCTGCGAGCGGATGGTGGCTTGAATACGAGTATCATTCGCGAAGTGTAGAGTGTTGGTGCTTTCACTTATCATCAACGAAAGATGAAAACTTTTCAAAAGACTATAAATATGTTAAGTTGGAGGAGATTAGAAATGTATAATGGATTTAAAGGAAAAAGAGAAACCAAAGATGAAAAGATTTCACGTATTTTTACAAATACTATGATTACAGCTGTAATAATAGTGCTCGTTTTTATAATGCTGCTTTTAGAAAGTACAGCTGATACCAAGAAAACAGAGGTATCAAGACCTTCAGCAGAATTTAGAAATGTGGTGGTTGGGCTGTGAATAAAGACTTAGATAAAATACAAGAATCAATATGGAATTCTATGGGCGTCCCAAAACATTTCCTTAAACAAGGGTCGACCACTTTTAATGTGGGGTACTGGACACGCCACTCATACGGGACAACTCTTGATCCTTGTTTGTATGAGTATAAGTGTAGCGAATGCGGCAACACAAGAGATAATGCGGCTCTTATATGTCCCAAGTGTCTTGCTCGCATGGTGACGGTTATTGATGATAGACTCTTTTTATTAACGAGCATCGTAGAGGGGTATAAGGCACCAGAGAAAGAAATAGATGGTCAAGTATCTATCTTTGAATTAATTGAAAATGAGAAAGGATGAAAAACGAATGATAACATATAACCAAAGGCTTAAAGAAATTTCTGATTATTGTAATTGCCATCAGAAATTCGGATACCATTAAAGAGGGGGTTAAGAAAACGGTGAATAAAGATAACAACATTATACACGAACTAAAAGCATGTTCACTATGGTTTAAAGAACATGGCAGAAACACAAACACATCTATTGTTGAGGTGTGTGATAGAGCCGTGGAATATATTAAGGAGCTAGAGTCAGAAGGTAAGACTAAAGACGCAATGATAAGTGCGTTAGAATCTAAAATTAATGAAGGAGAGATAAATATGCACGAAACAACACTTTATTGCCCAGGTGAAGAGCTTCCATTTGAGGATGAGGTAAAAGCGCACACCAAAAGAACAGACATGACAATGTCTGTGGCACACGCACTTTTGACGATTCATAATATTTGTAAGGAAAACAAAGAAAAAAATATTCCCTGTGAGCAGTGTGTTTTAGCAGATGAAGATGGTCTTTGTGGTATAATAGGGAAATTTCCGAGCAACTGGAAGTTTGAGATTAAGGTATGGTGAACAATATGAAATTATCACAAACAATGCAAGAGGTAGAAAAGATGCTTGAAGATGCAAAGAGAGAAGCACTTTCTACGATTGAGGCATCAGAAAAACAAAACCCCAAAATTAACAAGATTGGTGAGTGCATCTTTTCTATAAAGCTAAGTAATTTAAGCGAAGATTTGGTACTAAGTCCACACTACTACGACTTTAAGTGGCAGTTTGATTTAATTATAAAGAATCTCAAAAGAAAAAGCATCGAAAGTTTTGTTCCTTTTTTAAAACTTGTGGTGGAGAAAGGTAAGTGCAACGGCGAGAGGCTTCATCCTGATGTTATAAAAATATTATCTGATTTAATCTAATAATGGGTCATATGTTTGGAGGAATAAATAATGAAAGAAATATTTGAAAAATGGTGGGACAATAATACCAAATATTTTGGCATCATAAATTATAAGAAGTCCTGGAAAGAGGCTGGCAATAAACCAAGATTGCTTTTACACGAAAATGGGGGAAGAAGGAGAAACGGCGATAATTGTTTTGATGTCAATTTAATAATAGGTTACACCATTATTATGTATACAAATTTTAATCTGCAGAAAAAGAAAGGGAAATAAGATGGAACACAAAATTTTAATTTTATTAGGTATGATATTTTGTCACATTGTTGATGACTACTATTTGCAAAAGGCGGGCTCACTTGCCTTTTTAAAACAAAAAGATTGGTGGAAGGAAAATGCTCCGGATCCCATGTATAAATACGATTACATAGTGGCACTTATTATGCACAGTTTTAGTTGGACATTTAGCATTACTCTATTGCCACTTATTTATAGTGTCATCACCGGCAGAGAATATAACTTAATTATATTTATACTTAATGTGGCGCTTCATGCAATAATTGACGATCTTAAGGCTAATCATAAAGAAATCAATTTGATACAAGACCAATGTTTGCATCTTTTGCAAATAGTAATAACGTGGCTTTTATATATGTTTTAAGAGAGGCAACTAAATAAGGTTGCATTTTGGAAAAGCAACTAAATAAGGTTGCATTTTAAGAAAGAAGGGAATAAAAAATAATGAATAGGTTTATGTTGTCAGGGGAAGGCAGACCAATAAGACTTGAGTATATTCCTGATGGCTCGTTTTTTATGACGCCGCAGGAGCATTTGTGTATAAAAATAACACAAACAGAGAAGAGAACTTTAATTTTGTGTTATGATTTTACTTTGGAAAAAAGTGTAACACATGAATGTTCGCATATTGTGATGCCATGTAACGCTGATATAAACTTAACAAGTTATACAAAAGGGGGAAATTATTATGAATAAAATAGAAGAAATAACTGAAGCATATCAAAAACAAGTAGGCAAAGTGCCGATGGGGACATTCATTAAGTATCAAGGTAATATTTTTATGCGCCTTGACCACTCATCAACAAGGAAAGATGTTATTCAGGTTTTGAATATGAAAACCAACACAATAGAATACATGGATGATTTATGTACTGTTGAGGTATTTGATGCTGAAATACGTCTTGTTCACGAAGGGCAGAGCTTTAATAGTGATATGTATAATGTTTTGGTGTGTCCATTTGAGGAAGGAGAATCAGGAATAGTATGACAAAATTAAGGTTTAAAGTTAAGGAAGTAAAGGTTAAAGACTTAAATAGCGGGGACTTTTTTGTGTTTGGTGACTCAGTATATTTATTATTAGACTCGCAATTTGAGAATTGTAGGGTATATAGCTTTGACACAGGAGCAGAGTCGATTTTTGTTCCGGACAAGGTCGTAAATCCACTTAATGCAACGATATCACTTAATTATCAGGAGGATACAAGCAATGATAAATAATATTCAAAATGCCCTGCCAACACTAATGATAATTATATCGTTATTATCAGGCATAGTTTATGCTATTTGTGGCAATTGGGGCAAAGCACTCTATTGGGTTTGTGGCGGACTTTTAAACTATGCAGTTACATATATGATGAAGTAAAAGGAGAAAACTATTATGAATAAAAACGATATTATTTTGATACTTAAAGTATGGCTTGAAAAACACAAGTTATTCTTTCAACACATCGGTATCATGGCACTAATAGTAGCAACCTCTGCTATGATTACTTCTTTAGTTGCTACTATTTCAGCAGGTTTATATGCTATTCTGGATATAGGTAACAACTTGCATATTGATAATTTTGTTTCATACTTAAAGGTGAGTATGTGGTTTTTATGTGTTTGGTGTGTCATATATGTATTGGTGGACGCAACCTGTAAAACCTTACTTAGTAGACGTTCAAGCCAAATAAATGAAATGTTTACAAAAGCAAAAATACATTTTCTTATTTGGTGGCACAGAAAAACCTTTAAAACAGTTGAGTTGGCATTAGGGTTTAAGCTTCATTCTTGGCAAAAAGAGTATATTGTCGGCGGTTCTGATGATGTTGTTCCCCACAATAGAGGAAACGGAAAGACTACAGCTCACATATTGAGAACCATACTTGGTCTTAATATTAGTCGCAAAAAACGCAAAAAGGCTATCTGTGATTATCAAATTGATACAGACGCAGGTAAATGGAATACTCCGAGTACAGAGTATTACAGAAGATGCTATATGGGTGAATTTATAAGGATATACACAAAACTTAAGATATTTGGGGTAAAACTTATCCCTATAAAATTTGAAGAAAGATGTAACAAGACTGCATCAGGTTGGTATTTTTTTAATCAGCCTTATTATACACATACAACAACGGAAGGTTACGAAAGAAGAGGCAAGGAGAGAGGAAAACAAAAATGAATGAAGATATGATTAAAGAACTTAATAAGCTTGTGAGCGACAAACTTTGTCAATTTTGCAATTTTGCTGACGACTGCTCAGGTCTTATGTCAAACAGTAAAGGAGAGCCATTTTTTCCTCCTTGCGCTGATGGACCTTATGAAACATTTATTGATATTGAGGCTTTCAAGGAGTATTTAGAAAAAGAAGGTGCTAAGCAGTGAGAGTAGAAGTAGGAGACAAAGTTTATATACCTGACGAAAAGAGACCTTATAAAGTTAAAGCGAGGGATGATAGGTATATAATTTGCACAAAGCCCTTTAATCTTAAACGCACATGCACATATTTTATAATTGATTTAATTAATAAGTGGCGTGCTCCTGATGATAGAGTTTTTTGCTTTGGATACGAAACTGATGAAGACTGCAGAGAAAGACTAAAGGAATTGCAAGAAGGCAAAATAAAATTAAGCCGGAGACGTGGCATTCCTTTGGACATTGTAATAGAATAGGTGGTGATATAGGGTGTTAATATCAAATGATCTAACAATGATTGTATTGTTAATAATGCTATCGGTTATCTTTTCTGGTTTTATTTTAGCTATAGGCAAAGCTGCACATAAGAAATTTATGTGCCCCAAATCCGATAAGGTTTCAAAAGAATACAAGAAGCAAACTTTTGATATATTAAGGCATAAGGATGACAATATATTCCCGCCAGGAATATCTGAAAAAACTGCTCTCGATATACTTCAAGTTTGGCTTTTAGGAGAAGATTGGTATGTTGTGGATCCTCTTTCTCCTAAACAAGTAAATACAGAAATAGTATATGAAATTTTATACAAATATTCTGATGAATTTAGAAAAGAACTTAAGTTTCGCAGACGGATAAATAGTTTAAAACCATATGAGCTTAATCCTAATTGGATAGGTTCTATTTATGAAGTAGCAAAGGTGGAGGATGAAAATGAAAAATGAACCAAAATTAATGAGCTATATTATTACGATAGATTTTGACAAGGGTGAATGCAATTCTTTTCTTCGCCCGGTACAAAACCCTGAAACAGAAAATGTTAAGATGATACTTAGACGGCTTGTGCCGACTTATATTCATTTTTATGAGCACATAAATGGCGTAACTTGTGGATACTATTTTTATCAAAATAAAGATGTAGACATGGAAAGTATTAAAGAGGGAACTCTTGATGCATTAAGAACGGCAATCGCTGATAGGATTGAAATTATTAAAGATGAAATAGCTAATCTTAATGATAAGGTTAAGGTTTTGGAGAACGTGTCAGCAAATCCATTCTTAATTAATGATTCTGAAGCAAAGGTGGAGGATAAAAATGAGTAAACTTGAACAAACACTAAAATATATTAGGAGGCATAAACATACAGATGATTTGCATTCATTTAAAGTTTTTATAGAAGATGGAGTTGCTTTTGTAAGCTACAAAGGTGAAGAATATAATGTTTTAGCCTTTAAAGATGTCAAGGGATATGAGGCTCAATTTGAGTATTCATATAAGACCTTGGAGGAATGCGCCGGGTGTTTAAAAATACTTGATGCAAAGCCTGAAACAATAGAAATGTAGAAAATTGGAGGAATTAAAAATGAAAGTTGTTAAAATTGTTGATGAACATAATCACAGATATGGCGAAGGACCTACGGATCATTATTTTTTACAAGATACGTCTTCAGAGTGGGATTTTGATAAAGGACCACTATATAAAACTATTTACGATCCTTGTGAAGTTAGAGTAAGTCACAGGATGATAAGAAAAATCCCTGATAATTTTGCAAATAAAATTAAACGCATTATGGGTAAACCAAACAAAGATATTGAGGAGCTACCTTTGGTGACCACGACTACTACATATAATGAGGAACTTGTAGAATCAATGGTTAGGCGTGGCAGACGTCTTTTGTGGGCAATTACAACGTGTATAGATTCATGTGAAAGATGCCAAAATGCATTAGCATATACTTTTCTTGGACCAGGACACGGCTATGCATATAATTCAACTGAATTTATATTTTCTAACTGTAGGTGTCCTAGTTGTCAAGATATGATACCATCCTTTGACATATGTAATAGCAGAGACGAAGATAACCTTAGAAATTATATTAGGACAACTGCCGAGATTGTAAAAGCAAACGAAAATATAAAAGATGACGAGAATAAGCAGGTTGAGCTTATGAAATTTTATCTTGATAAAATTTGCGTTCACTATAAGCATAAAAAAGTTTCATACGAAATTCTAAGAGAGGGCGATGACCTTGTTGTAAAATATGATATTTCGGTGTGCATAACAGACAAAGGTACGGATAAGGAGGTGTGTCATGGTGAGGCCCAAGATATATGATCTTGCTGACACTAAGGATTTAGAGGAAGTAGCTAGCAAATTATGGTATATAACTGCAGGCTTTATTCAGAGTTGGAAAGCCTGCATAATTAAAAGAGATTTGTGGGAGGGAGCAGTCTTCCGCTTTAACGCTCTTTCTTTTGATAATGAAGAATGTATTGTTAAATATTCTCAAAAAGAAAACTACTTAATGGTGGATTGGCGCGTCAAAAAATCAGATGAAGTTATGAGACTATGTTTAATTAAACATGGTAAAGGCTCATATAAGTGGACATTTAGCAACAAAATGTATATTATTAACTCAGATGGTGAACGATTTAATAGTGTAACTATAGTACCTCATTATATGTATTATTACCCTAACTCTAACTATGAACGGGATTGCATTTTATCTTCTAAATGCGTTGCTTTAGAAGATCCATTGATACTTGATTATTATGGCATTAGATTATATGACGTATATGAGCTAGGATGTATTACAGTAAGAACTACAAATCCTCACAGGTGCAGAGCTTATAAAAAAGAAGATGGAACAAGCGCAATACTCTTTTATGATGAAAACATTCATCTTCATCTTGCAGAAAGAGAGAAAGTTCACAAAAAGAAAAAGGAGGCAAAAAGAATGAAAGAATGGAAAAAGATTTATTTTTACGAGGTATCACCTTCTTCGGCGGCAGATAATGTACTAACAATGTATAACGAAACCAAGAACGCAATACGTGCAGAAATGCCAAGCATACGAACAACACAAATGTGTTTTCTTAGTACAGAGTTAATAGAAAACGGATATGATGTTTATATTGTTGACCACAAGGGACTTAACGAAATCGAGTATGGAAAATTTGGTGACCTCACTATCGATAAAAATAGTGATTTGTTTGCTCTTTGGGAAGGTGGATTTTTAAGCAGAGATTCCTACACTATCTGCAGAAGGATTATAAGACAAAAACTTGAAAACAAGGATAGTGGAGCATTTATAGGATATAAATCTTTAAAAAGAGAGCTTGAAGAACAAGGAGTTGATGGGTCAAAAGCTTACGAAGTGATAAATTCAGTTGTAATGAGTTTATTCCAAGAGGGAGATATACTTTTTGCCTCGTCCGCGATAAGATAGAGTATTTATTTTATTGGGAGGTGGTTAAATTGTTAATGGAAACAGGAAAAGTAGCGAAAAGAATAACTTCACAGAATATCTTAGCCTCTGGTATGTCGGATGACTTAAAACTCTTTGAAATTTTTAAACTCTACAGTGAGGATTTACAGAAAGAATATAGTCAGTTATATTACGCATTGCTAGGATGGAAGGACACTCATTTAAAAGAGTTGTTAAAAGAAGAAAATTTGTGGAAATAAAATACACATTTTATAAGGAGGGAAAAGATGTGGCTAATATATTTGATGCAGTAAAAGATACTCCTGAATGTCTACTTCATGCTAAGTCGTTTAAATTGCCGACCACCCATCAAGAGTATGAAGACATGTTAGAAGAGATGTGTAAAAAGTATTTGTGTCAACCGGTAGGGCCAAATGAAATTCGTGGTATTTGCAATGACCTTATGATTGTTAGAGATATGGCAAATAAAGCAAATGTCAATATAGAGGATTTATTTCCTATAACAGTCAAAACAGGTGGTTGCTGCAAATATTTATTTCATATAACAGGAGATATATATGAAAGCGGATATGAGCCGGACTCTAATACATCTTATACAGTTTTGTGGAATGATAAATAAAAGAAAGGGGTTACAATAATGAAAAGAACTTATTTTTCATTTGGGGTTCATTATTATAAAAATAATGTTCCTGCAACACTAAGACCATTTGTAGACTATAGATTTTCAAGTGGCGGAATAACGGGTGACGATTATAAAACATTTGAGAAGAAATTTAAAAGAGTCATAGGTAAGCTTTTGCCCGAAGGATACAGTATCCATTCTTGGCACTCAAATCATTATGCGTGCAGCTGGGTAATTAAAACTTCTGATGACAAATTCATTTATGGGAGCATTCCGGATGTTCGATGCAATGTAAATGAGTGGTTTACTAATATTCTCATCAGAACAATGGAGCATGATAAAGATTTTAGGGGCGGATTTAATAGATACACAAATATCTTCAAATTTAAAGATGATATTAAAAAATTATATATATAAGGGGCGACTAAAGTGAAAAGTAAAAAAGAAACTATTGTATTTGACTTTGATGGAGTGATTCATTCGTATACGAGTGGATGGCAAGGGGCTGATGTTATTCCAGATTTTCCTGTAGATGGAATAAAAGAATTTATAGATGATTTAAGAAATGATGGTTACGAGGTTGTTGTTGTGTCAGCAAGATGCCATCAAAAAGGTGGCATAGATGCAATAAAGAATTGGCTTCAGACATTTGAAATTAATGTGGATGCTGTTATGGCAGAAAAGCCGCCCGCAAAATGTTATATTGATGATAGGGCGCTATGTTTTAACCCAAACAACAAAAAACCTAACGAATATATAGAGGACTATTTAAAGAATACGCTGAGAGCTCAGATTGATAATTTTGAGCCTTGGACAAAGAAGAAAGGTAAGCTTTTTAATATTATCAATAACGACGATATAGAAAATACAGAGTTACAAAGATATATTGCAGAAACTTCTAACGAATTAAGAATAGCATCTCAGATAAAGAGAAATCCTGAAAAGATTGCTGCTATTCTTGACAGAGTGCGCGAAGAAGGGTTTGATTTTGTATTTGAATATATTCAAAGAAAAATTGAAGCAGATGTTATTAAAGAGGGCGAGGCGTCAAAAGAACCAAAACAAACTTGTCCAATAGTAGCAGCAGACGCCTATAATCTTCAAAAGCTCGTACTTCTTGGTCAGCTTAAAACGTATGTCGAAATGTGCGAATCTCAATATAGATTTTTAATTAAGCTGTCAGCTCTTCGGGAAAAGATAAGAACAGGTTATATGAGAAGAGCTTGCGATGAGGTTTGCAAAGAATTAAGGCATGACCATATCCGCACCTGTGTAGGAGACATTGTTACTCACACAGGCGTAAATGCAGAAGCTATCATTGAAGTTATTCAGGCTTTATATGATGTAAATCTTATTAGAATTGAAACTATCGACGAAAAAGAAGTAAATGACGCATACAAAGTGCTTTGGGATAATGAACAAGACCTTGATATGTTATATATCTCGTCTCAGTTTGCAAGCAACTTACTTCTTGCGATAGATGACACAGGTAGCATATTTAACTATAAAATTAGGAGATGATAAGATGGAAGAGGTAAAAAGATTTAAATGTCCGGGATGCGGCGAAACGTACCTAACGGAAGAGAAAGCTTCAATATGTGCAGGTAAGCATGTTGCGATCAGCAATATAGAATCTTGCGAGTATTTAGAGCCAGATGCAGGCGATACAACATATGCTGAGCGTATTCGTATAAAATATACAAATGGCAGAGTAATTCAATATGAAAGAATAAACACAGGTGACAAAAACTTTAACGGCTAAGTTATTGGGGAGCGCATCTTGCTCCCCAATAAAAACCAACATATATGACATTTTTTGACAGTTTGAGAATTTTAAGATTTGTATAAGTTATAAAACAAATGAAGGGAGATGATATTTATGATGAAAAAGAAGGAAAATTTTGTTGAATACGGTTTTGATTCTTTTACAGAAGAGCAAAAGAGAGCAGTGACGGAACTTAAGGAAAAGGTAGAAAAAATACTAAACATCCCTATCTTAAAGTGTTTACAATCCATAGAACATGCACTGATTACAAGAGATGCAATCAGTGAGACAAGCGTCGCCATGAAAAAGGTTATGGAAGTTGGTGGTGCATTTGTTTCTTTGGAAGAAATATATATGCTGATTGTCTTATCTTGCACTTTTTGTGTCACAGAAGAAGAAGCATCGCAGGTTGACAAAATACTACTATTAATGGAAGATGCATTTGATAAAATTAACGCAGCAAAGGAGAAATTAAAATGAGTATGAATTTAAAAGAACAAATACTTGATATTCTAAAAGAAGATTATACAGATGAGATTAATAGAATTGACAAATGTCAATATTTATACTTTAGCAATATTGCTGAAAAAATTGCAAAAGGGTTAAAGAAGCGAGGCATAGGTGCCAATACAGGTGTTCATCCCGATTTTCGCTCTTGTTCAAAATGTTTAGTTTTTCATGAAGCGCCACGTCACGAAAGATGTCAAAGCTGTAAGAGTTTTTCAAACTTTATATCTGCAGAAAAAGTATGTTCAAGATGCGGAAGTCACATAGGAGGAAAGAGCTAAATGGAAAATATAGATATTTTAGAGATAAAGTCTACTCTTGACGAGCTTATTGAAAGGTATGAAATAGAAGCTGATATATCAAGGTATGCCAAAAAATACCTTGATGCTTTAATGGTAGCAAAAGAAGCATTAAAAGTTATAGAGAGGCATTATTTGATGAATGAAGTTTTTAATGAATTCACTGGCAATGTAACTGACGAACAAAAATTAGTGCTTGAAGATGAGATAAAAAGAAAAATGGAGGAGCTTAAAAGTGAGTGAATATATGGTTGGCAAAAGGTATAAAGAAAATATCTTGCCCGATAAAACATTTAAAGATTTAAATGAAGCATTGTTATATTGTATACATTATGATAGTCTATGCCAGGGTGATGACACTTCTGCTACAGTAGTTACAAATATACGTGGTGATATTGTTTTTGAAATTAATCATCGAGGGTTCTACAGAGTTAATAAGTGTAGTACCCCTGACGAGTTTGGAATAATAGTAAACTTCATAAAAACAATCGGAGGTAATTAAATGCCAAGAGATCAAAGAGAAAAACTTGAAGATGCTGATTGGCAAAAACAAATATTAGATTTATTAGAAAAGTTCTTCAGGATAGACTATAAAATTTTTTATAGGCGAAGAGAATCAAAAATGGGCATCACTTTTTTTAAAACAGAGCCAAAAACCCCAAAGATGAATGAGCTTCGACCTGTAGAGATGAAAGACCTTGTATTTTTGGCCAATCAGATACATGCCTGTTGCATAAATCCAACAAACATCAATATCGATGAAAAGGTTTGGGTAATAGTAGATGTAACAGGCTCTATAGCTGATAAAGAAGAAAGAAAATACAAAATAAGATACGAACCTATTTCTGAAATAATTTTAAATAAAGATGGAACCTTTTTAAAAACAGCCTATAGTGGAAATGCTATCTGGGAATACGAAAAAACAGCTTACCCCAATAGAACTATAGCACTTCAAATGGCAGCGCTCTATGAACTTACAGGTGAAAGAGTGCCTCATGTAAATTATTTTAGAAATAGCAGAAAGAAAGGTGGAAGAGCATATGAATTTGATGAAAAATGGCATCCTTAAATATTGGTGGATTGTTAAAATTTTAATTGGAATATATGTTGCGTGCAAGGCGTACGTGGTATTTTGTAATGTGCCGCTTCTAAAGTTTTTAATGATGTGGTGCGGTGTAGTGCAAGTTATTACAGGCGTTATGTGGTATAAAATTGGAAAGGGTGAGTAATAGATGAAATGGCTTGGTATTTCAAGACCTATTGATAAAATGGGTAGAGTTGTTATTCCAAGAGAACTAAGAAGGACGCTTGGACTTGAATTTGGTGACAGGCTTGAGGTTTACATAGATGGCGACAGCGTAGTATTTAGAAAAAATGATAAACGCTGTACTCTTTGCGGATCAACAAGGAGTCTAACAACTGATGGAAAAGTATGTATCCCTTGTCTTAAAAAATATAAGAGAGAATTGGAGGAATAAATTGTATGTATGGATTAAAAGAGAAAAAAGAGATTGTTGCTGTGGCTATTCCGGAAAGTGAAAAAGAAAAGCTTGCTAAATACGCAAAAGAAAATTCATCAACGATAAATGGTGTGCTGTGTTCACTTATTCGCAAATTTATAGCAGAAAAAGGTCTATAATTTTACCTTGACACTCAACCACGATTGAGTGTATAATTAGAACAAAGGAAGTGATTGATATGATGAATTTTATTACGTGGTGTATTAGGATTGCATTCTACGCTGTTATTGCGGTGGTGCTTGCAATTATAGTATACGGAGTTATTGAGACTTATTGTGCTGAGCGTAATCCTAAAGATTATGGAAGATGTGGCTTTATAAGACATCACAAAGTTATCAAGAATAAAAATGGACAATATGCTTGTAAATATTGTGGAAGAACAAAATTATCTCTTGATAAAGAATTTGCTAAAAATAAAAAAAATATCGAGGGAAAATAAAATGAGGGGCTTTAAATGTTGCTTAGGTTGTGAACAACGTTGCGAAAACTGCCATTCTAATTGTCAAGCATATAAAAAAGAAAAAATCATTTACAGTCTCTTGCAGGAGCAGAAGAGAAAAAAGCAAAAAGCAGATGCAGAATACAGTGGTTATGATAAACAAAAGAGAAAAAAGATAGAGCAGGCTGCAAAACGAAAACATAGATAATTTTATTCCTCCTCCGGCAAGGAGGAGGAATAAAATTTTTAAGGAGGAATAAAATTATGACTAATGCTGTAATAATGGGCGTATCAGGTGGAGCCAATAGTGTTAAAGGTACAGACGATACGTTTAGAGTTCAAAAAGGCAAAAGTGTTAAAAAGGGTGACTTTTTAACTTTTGATTATTATAGAGAAGCAATAGATAACTCTTATGGCTCTATGATAACCTACGAAGATGACCACGGGATAAGCAATGCCTTTGGGTCTTATGTGAGACGACGCTTTTATTATATCTCTGGTGATTCAATATATACAGAAACAGTCGTTAAAAATGCTTGCGATGTAGAAAACAATGGGACACATATCAAATATCCTATCGTTGCAATAGCTCTGCAAAATGGAGACAGCTTGCAAACTATTCGCGTCAAGAAAGTGTCTCCTAATAAATATTATACGCTTACAAAAAATGGAGTAACATATTACTCGAATTCAAACAACATTCCTTCAGCCTTTAAAAAAGTTTACGAGGAGGCTTTAAAGCGAGGTCTTTATGGTAAAGAACTAATCGACTATATAAATGAAAATTACAGTTGACATTGTTTATAGTAAGATGTTATAATGACTATGGTACATGGTTTGCATGATTACCTCCTTTTCAAAAAAGTATAATAAAAAACAAAAATATGAGCTTTTTTGGCTCATATTTTTGTTTTAAAGGGTTGACAGGGTTTTAAAAGTATGTTATTATTAGGTCACGATATGGCGAGGGCAAGACAGCGCCCACCTTACAAATAAGACTAGATTTGTTTAAGGTGTTCGGGTTCATAGCCTGACGTCGCCACCAAATGAAGTTAAACTAACACACTTCAGAACGGGGCAGGTAAATTTGCAAATTTATAACTTGCCGACGATAGGACTTATAACGAGAACGGCGCAGAATAAAAGCAGATAGTCTCCTAAAGAGTGATGCACTGTAGCCTAAGCAATAATCTTTTTAAAAATACGATTTCCTGCAATATTGAGAATCTCGCTTTATTTGCAGGCACGGAACAAGAAGAGAGACTTGAACCGGTTGCAAGAGAGCTTAGTTTGACCTTAGTGTTAGAAGGTTTGGTTTTTTAAATGTATTCCTGAGGGGCTGCTATCCTTCAAAATTAAGTTTGAGCAGAAAACAGAGCCTTGTTTGTTGAGAGGCGTACAAATAAAGCGTTGACATGCTACATATATGGGAATATATGTTTGCAGACAAACAATTTACGAGCGTGGGTATGTATCGAAAGCAGATACATAAAAGGTGTAAGAAAGGTATATAGTTTGTGGAGAAAGTTTTTTAAAAAAGCTTTTTGCATAAACTATATATACGCTTACAGTGTATCAACATAAAAGGCAATAAAAAATAAGTAGAAGTTTTAACTTCTACTTATTTTTTATTGCAAAAAACAAAAAAACATATTATAATAAACTTAAAGATTATAATATGGGGGTGAGTGGCAGGTGACTTTCGTAGGAAATAATGGTGTTGAAGTAAAAGAAGAAATACGAGACACTAAAACTTATTATGTTTGTAGCGATGGCGTTGAATTTTTGTTTGTTCCTGATGGCAAAGTAAACTTTGTTGGAAGTGACGGCACAGAGCTTGCTTATAATGAGGATAAAGGTATGCTTATTTCTAACAATGGAAACGACGCTGTAATTAAAAGAGATGGGCAAATAATAACCATTGAATTTTTAGATGGCACTGTTTTTAGCAATAGCGAGGAAACATTAGAAGAGGGTGTTGTAAATGAAAAGGTTTAAATTCTTACCAAACTATCATTATGAAGATGTGCAAGGTACAAATAGTGTATGTCTTGAAAAAAGTATAGGTAAGCCCCTGAGAAGCTTTAGTATTTATGGAGATAGTGTGCAAAATGGCACACCTTCACCTGATAACCCTATTGAGATTGTAAGTGTTGGAGAGAAAACAAAAAATATATTAGATGTTCAAAATATGCCTATAATACATGGCAATCCAAGCAAACCGGTTTATAGGTGGGAACGTACGAAGACTGGATTCAGAGGAAGTGCTATCAACAATATTGCTAAAGGTTTATCGTACAGACATGGATGGATAATAGGTACAACGGAAGAACTCAAAGGCAAGACCATATCTATAAGCTATGGAGAAGTGATGTTATATCAAGGGAATATTCCACGAATTGGGGTTGTGTTAGTTCATAAAGATTACCCGGGTGCATTGTTAGATAGTTTTGATGAAACTATGTCTTGGCAGCAAGCTGGATATATTGGCAGTAGTGGGAATATTAAAAATTTAGGTAATACTACTTCAAGTACATATCAAGACCAATGCCTTACAATCACAATACCGGAAGACTCTGACGCTGAAACATACCCAAATGTTGGAGTATTGTTTTATATTAGTTCTGATATTGAAATCCCTGCAAATTCTACATTTGAATATAAAGATATTCAAGTAGAAATAGGAGAAACGAAGGGTGTTCCTGTAAATGGATATGAGCCTTTTGGGTATAAAATACCAGTTAAAGCAAGAGGTAAGAATATACTTGATGTTAAGAATGCACCTATTGTTCATACTACCATAACATCTACTAGTATGGATGTAAGTTGGGAGCGTACCGAAACAGGTTTTAAAGGAGTCTTTTGCAAAGATTTTGCATCAACATCTTTGAGGATTGGCTATAACTTAGGGTTAGCTAAAGATTTTAAAGGTAAGACTCTAACTGTAAGCTTTGGAGAGGCAATCTTAAATGAAGGAGCAGTACCGATTATCACTCCATTCATAACAAAAAGACCGGGCACATTAGTTAGTAGTGTAAACACATCTGATGACTGGTCTAAAGCATTAGATGGATATATAGGAAACGCCAGTACAATTTTAGGCTTCAAAAACAATCTTAGTTCAACATGTCAGGAGCAGTATCACACATTTACGGTACCTGAAGATGCAGATGACGAAACATACCCGTATTTTGGCTTTTTCTTCCATATAGGCTACAAGGCGGCAAGCAACCCAACTGGTTCTACAATTGAATTTAAAGATATTCAGGTTGAAACAGGAGAAACAAAGGGCGTTCCTGTAAATGGATATGAGCCTTATATTGGATCTGCTATTACAACAAACATATATCTTGATGAGCCATTGAGAAAAATAGGCGATTATGCTGATTATATTGATTTTAAAAATCAGAAGGTTGTAAGGAATATTTATAGTGTATATCTTGATGGCGGTGATGACGAAAATTTAGGAATACAATCTTTAAATTCACACGGAATTGCTAATTTTTATATAAGGGATATTCGTCAATATCTTAATGTGCAAAACATACTTTGTGATAGATTGGTGAGACAAACAACCCTTATCGCCAATACAACCACTGATGGCTGTATGTTGTCTTTAAGTGGCGGAGTGGCGTACTTCTATATGCGATTAAATGGCGAGAGAGCGAGCACTGTGGCAGAATTGAGAGATTGGCTAAAAACTAATAATGTTGAGGTTATATATATTTTGGCAGAGCCTATTGAGGAAGATATAGAACTTCCAAGTCTACCAACATTTAAAGGCACAACCATTTATGAAGTTGACACAACTTTAGCGCCAAGCCAAACAGAGGCGCAATATTATAAAAATTAATTTAAAGGAAGGAGAGTGGTTATTATGTCGAAAAAACTTCACGAGTTAGTTGAAAAAACAGCCATAGAGGGCAACGAGTATGTCCTTATTGATGACTCAAATGGAGAAGGTGATAGTAAGAAATTGCCTGTTTCCGCCATTACAAAACCATTGTTAGATAAGTACGAAGTGGTGGCAAAAGCATTGGAAGAAACAATTCTCGAAGGGGCGAGCATCAAAGAAGACATAGGTGAAAATACCACAGATATAGAGCGCCTTAAGTATTATGGCGACGCAAATATTGTACCCACTAATGAAGGCAAATTTAATTTTTGGATGATAGGAGGTGACGTTAGTGATGAGCTTGTTCCTTATGGAATAACAGGAAATAACATATCTGACGAAGATGTAATTATCATCCCGTACGAATATTCTGACTTGGGATATGTTGTTCAGGTTATGAATGCTGCTTTTTATGGTTGCTCTGCAACCACTATAATATTGCCGAACACTATATATGATATCGGAGCAGATGCCTTTATGGAGTGTAGAGATTTAAAATCTGTGGTTATACCAGAAGGCGTAAGTGCGCTAGTAGGCACATTTAGAGGGTGTATCAACCTTGAGTCTGTTGTTATTCCTGATTCTGTCACGTATTTTAGTGAGACTTTTGATGGCTGTGACAAGCTTATCATTACTTGTGGCAGAAACTCAGCAGCTGAGCGCTATGCGGAGGAAAATGGAATCCCTTATAAGTATAGCGACTGTCTTTTTGCAAAATTGAATAAGGCAAAAGAAGTAATTAGTATGTATGATTGGCCAACAGGCCTTGAAGAAGAAACTCATGCTAGACAGTACAACAAAGAAACAATATATCTAATAAAACTGCTAAATAGGTGCGAAGTATATCTTGATGCTATGCCAAACTATACACAAGAATCGTGGTACACTTCTTTTACGTCAGATACTCCTTATGACTATACCATTACAGAATATCCCGGTTTAATTGTTGAGTTTCCGGAAAAGATTGATAAAGACTACGAAAGTTATTTGGTTTTTCTTGAATGTGAATCAGATCCAACGATACAGTGGCCATCAGGCGTTATTTTTAAAGGAGACGATTGCGATTTAGAAGGAATATTTACTCCTCGTGCACATACAAATTATGAAATTGGATTTAAATACATGGGTATTGATGATGAGTTGCAACTTCCTATAATTGTGGCAAGAGTGGGAAGTTGGTGATACTTTGACAAGGTTTAATTTTTTTGCCGAATTATTATAAAAAATAAAAGGAGAAATTATTATGAGAGAACATGAAATTGGAAGACTTGAAAATGGAAGACTTGTAGTTCCTACTGAAAGAGAATACAAGGGTATAGTTATTTCAAATCCAACAAATGAACAGCTGAAGTTTTTGCGTGGATATTTCGACATCGACAGGGAGCAGATTAATTCTTTGAGCATTCCTGAGTTTGACGAAACAACACATATGGCAGTCGACGTTTACTTTATGAATACAGAGACGAACAAAATAAATAAACGCTACGATATTGTAGAAATACCTAAGTATGATGAGCAAGGTGTTCAGTTTCAAGATTAACAAAAAAGGAGTGGATACCTAATGAATGAATTTTTAGCAATGAGAGTTGTTGAGGGCGCCATATTATTTGGTGAAGTGCCCAATAATCGAAAATCAAGTGTAGCCGCAATTTTAAATGAACAAGGTCATGGCGACCTTGTTACTGAAGATGTGCCCAGTATAGACAACGATGCTTCTGACGCTATGAATGAGTTTTTTAATGATATAAGACAGGGCACCAATAGAATTGATTGGAACTATGCTTTTAAGGATTGGGGGCATACAGAAATCAATTTGCCTTATGAGATTAACGCTCAAACTGTGTCTTATATGTTTATGAGTTGTCCAAACTTGGGAGATGCAAGCAATATAAAAATCATTGTTACAAATAATACCCCATCAATGTATGGATTTTGTATGGAAAGTCCTTCGATGGTACTGCCGCCTGATGTTACGTTTCAAAGGGAAACAGAGGATGATGCATTCTATATTAAAGATTGGACATCTGCATATGCAGGTTGCACATCACTTGAGACTTGTAAAATTTATTTTGGTGATGGGACACAGGATGCTGTCACTCAAAGAAACAGCATGAGAAATACTTTTTATGGATGCCAGTCTTTAATTAATATCGTTTTTGAGGGCAAAGGAAGCCCATATAAGCTCGATTTATCGAAACTTAACAACTTATCCAAAGAAAGTATAACAAACCTTTCTGGAGCACTTTTAGACGTTTCAGAAGCAACAGAAGGAAACTATGATATTAAGATTTCTGAAACAATGCTTTTAAGTCTCTCAGATGATGAAAAAGCTAGCTTTACAAATCTTGGTTGGAATTTGATTTCGGCATAACTTAAGAAAACTTTGCATATAATAAACAATAAGACAAAATAAAAGGAGAAAAAACACTATGAAAAAATTAATGTCAATTTTAATATGTGCCTGTATGATTTTTACAGGCACATATGTTTTAGCATCTGATGAAGCCACCGTTTATGTTACTGTCACAGATATAAGAGATGTTGAGAATCCATTTAATGTTTTAGTTCCAAGACGTGAACTTTTGGTGTCGGAATTTGATATTGAAGAAAAGTATGGCGAATCTGGCATTACTTTTACAGGCATCAAATGTATAGATGGGATAACATATATGCATGCCATTGTAAAGCTTCACGAGGAACTTTATGGTGAAGGTTTAGTAACACAAAACCTTGCACTAAATGAAGATGGTGAAACATCATGGTTTATGGGAACGTCTGTTGACTCTATTATGTATCAAAATGGCGAAGACATATTTACTTTGCCTCAAAATGTCATTATTGAAGATGGTGACGAAATCAATATTTGTCTTTACAATATTGGTGACGAGCAAAGAGTGGCAACTTTTGACGTGTCAAAAATTGCAGCTGCAGCTGTTGGAGAAGAAATCACACTTAACCTTTACGAGCATTTAGAAAATCCACAAAAAAAGACTCCTATTGGTGGGCAAATTATTACAGACAGTGATGGCGTTTATATAACAGATGGCAAAGGAAACTTAATTAAGACGAAGCCGAATGGAGAATTTACTGTGTCTTTTAATGAGCCAGGCGTATATCAGATTTCAATCTTGCCCGAAATAAACTATTTCTTTAGAGATATTGATGCTGGTGCGCAGATGTTAACCGGCTATTCTTTGGAAGAAGGTACAAAGACAAAAGAGGTTACTGTTACCGAAGAAGGAATGGTCTACAATATTTCTGAACTGCGAGAACTGCAGAATCAAGGCGTCACAATAGAAGCGCTTGATATTTATGATGCGTACATTGCTGAAACAGGAGACGCATCAGGCGAAAATTTCGTGTATTTTACATGGGAAGATGGTGAAGCCGAGACAGGGGACACAACTACAACTGTTTCATATTCAACATGGTCACTTCGCAGGCTCTATGGTAGCGGAGAACAAGGTGAAGCATATCCTCAAATAACATATACAGTGCCCTTTTGCACTATTGTTGTGACTGATGAGCTCACAATTAAATCTATTGATTTTGCACACGGAGGAGAGGGGCTTTATGATAACATTTGGATAAAATTTGCAAATGCTGATAATTATGAGCCGGGCGCTGAAGTTATAGTTGCAGCATATGATGAAAACAACACTTTCTTGAACGTGTATAGACAAAGTATTCAAGACGATATGCAGTTTAGTATCGCAACGGGAGCGGCATATTATAAGGTTATGGTATGGGATTCTATAAATTCAATGAAACCATTGTTTTCTGTGTCAAAGAGCAAATAAGGAAGGAAATTCCTTAAAAAAATAATTTGACTTTTTGTTATCTTTGTGAGACAATAGAATTAAGAAATAATTCACATAAGATTATGAGCCAAAGGAGGGGCATTTAACATGGCAGTAGACCACGAAGAAGTAGTTTTAAGATTGGGCGCAGTTGAAGAAAGTACAAAGCAGGCTCATAAACGTCTTAATGAGATGGATACACTAATAAGAAGTGTTCAAAGTTTAGCAACTTCGGTTGCAGCAATACAGAATCAATTATCAGATATGAATAATGATGTTAAAGCTTTAAAGGAAAAGCCGGCTAAAAACTGGGAGCTTATCATTAACACCATACTAACAACAGGAGTTGGCGCTATAGTTGGTTATCTTGTTTCGGTAGCATTGTCAGCTGGAGGTGCGGTATGATAAATTTTGACAAAAAAGCGTCAGAGGTTTTGGACGAAATGTATAAGTCTGCAAAGCTTGACGTTCCAAATGAGGAAGAAAAAAAGACTATGAATGTCCCGGAAGAATATATTGATGTTGCTGTCTGTGATGAAAAAGGCGGCAAAGATAAAATTTCCAAAAAGGATGCAGAAAAGCTTTTAAAACATTTTGGGTATGTAAGATAGGTTTTGCTATCTTTTCATAAAATATCCTCCAAGATATACAAAAATGAGAAGCGTAACGCTTCTCATTTTTGTATTGCAAATTTTACAAATCTAATATATAATTATCCTTAAGAGGTGATTAGATTGGATAAAGTAGCTTATTATGAAAATAAACTGCTTGAAAAAATAGCAGCAACAAAATGGAAACATATGTGGCAAGGACTTTCTAATAAGAGTAAGGATACTATATTAACAAGAGTTTCAGATCCCAATACTCTTGCAGAAAAATCAGAAGATACTTTGAAATCTATAGCGGCAAAACGAGGATATAAAGTTTATACTAGTCTTGATGATTACGAGAGAGCAACAGGTTTAAAAAGTCAAAATTTTATAACTTATCCTAGTAAAAAGATTGTTGTTGCTGACAAAAATAAGAGGATATCTGATATGGTACAGGCAGGCTTGCCGATAGATTTTGCTAAGCGACACGCAGCCAAAAGTCAAATGCATGAGGCTTATGAGACTTTATCAGACGATAAAAGAAGATTTTTAAGATATGGTACGCATGCGGAACCAGGAGTTATGCATAGAACCTCTGCGTATGCTGCAAGATTTCCACAAATAGATAGGGTAATTGATAAAACAATAGAAAAAGGCAATAAAGTTATGGATGCTGAAGGTGTTTTTGCTTATACAAGTGGCAAAAATGAACAAGATAAGTATAGGAAACTTTTCAAAAAATCACCAAGCGTTTATGATGATATGAATTCCTACGGTGTTAGTTTTGCAGAAAGTCCAGTAATCGATAAAAAAGCATTGAGACGACATAGAAAAGATTTTTCTTTAACAAATGGAATTCCTATGACTAACAGCGAAAAAGAGGCTAAAATAAAAGAGATAGCAAGGAAAAAGGCTCTAATAAAGAAGTATAAACTAAAATCTTAAAACGTCTTGACTTTTTTCTTAGCAAGTTATATACTAAAGGTAGAAAGGATAGGTGATTAAAATGTCTATTAACTGGAAAGTAAGGGCAAACAACCCGACATTTTGGAAAGGTATTGCTGTAGCTATTATGGCTCCCATTTTGATGCATCTTGGTCTTAATTGGGAAGATATGACAACTTGGCAAGGACTTGGCTCGACTCTTTTGCAGGCCGTAAATAACCCTGTAATTGTGGTAGCAGTTATTGCTTCAGTTTATAATGCCATAATTGACCCAACAACAAAGGGAATTTCTGATAGTAAGCAAGCATTAACTTATGATAAGCCTAAAGAATAAAAGGAGGAATTTAAAATGACAGTGGAAGTATTGATTAAGAAAGTATTTGACAAATCAAAAGAGGCAAACATTGATTTAAAGGTTGCATGCGCTCAGGTAAGAGAAGAACTTCGTACAGCTGGTGAGCTTACACCAGAGGTTGAAGCGAATTTAGTAGCAGCGGATAAGCTCGCTAATGATTATTACGAGGATCTTTGCAAGGTATATGCTGAGACAGGTTTTGAAAACTTTGATGTAGAAGTTTTCAAAAAGAAGGTAGTTAAGAAAGGTTAATTATTATGCGAAATATTGACGATCTTCATCCAAAACTTCAAAGCCTTGTGTATGCTTTGCAAGAAGAATGCAAGAAGAAAGGCTTGAAGATTAAAATAGGAGAATGTGTAAGAACAGTTAAAGAACAAAATGCATTATATGCAAAAGGAAGAACTGCTCCAGGAAGTATCGTCACGAATGCAAAAGGTTCAAGCTACTCTTCCATGCATCAATGGGGAGTAGCTTTCGACTTTTTTAGAGATGACGGTACAGGGTTATATAACGATAAAGATGGGTTCTTTGCAAAAGTTGGAAAAATAGGAGTGTCTCTTGGGCTTGAATGGGGTGGAAACTGGAAAAGTCCAGTTGACAAGCCCCATTTTCAACTTCCCGATTGGGGTAGCACGGCTACCAAATTAAAGAAATTATATAAGACACCCGAAAATTTTATGAAGACTTGGGAGGATGACGCTATGACGGCGCAAGAAAAAAAAGAATTTGATGCCCTAAAAAAAGAAATTGAGGTCTTAAAAAAAGAGATTACAGCATTATCGAGTAGGCTTTTTAAGGCTGAATATCCAATGAGATATGGGTATGTAGATAATAATATGCCTAAGTGGGCAAGGCCCACCATTCAGAAGTTAATGGATAGCGGTCTTTTGCAGGGAAATGAAAAAGGAAATCTTGATTTATCAGAGGACCTGATGAGAATGCTTGTAGTAAATGACAGAGCAGGCTTGTATAACAAATAAGACTTTTTTTAAGAAAAACTTAGTTGAGGGCATTATGCCCTCAACTAAGTTTACATTTTTTTGGGTCATTTAGACATTTTCTATGGTCAGTACAAGTATCATATTTTTTACAATACCTGCAGCACCCACACTTTTTAATGCAAGGTATGTTTTTAAATAGTTTACATCTCATCTTTTGTATTCTCCTTGCTAAAATGAAATATAGAGGTCGGGCTGGAGTATCTTAAATGTTTCACCTTCATCAAGATATTCCTTAAGAGTATCTTTTATTATGTCGTCTGTAGTAAGATCTTCATTGCTGCTTTCTTTTATACGAGTAGCTATTCTCTTAATCTCTTGCTGATGCTCATATTTGAGCTCGTCATGAGCATCCACCTCAACAAATACATCCACATTTGTTCCGTAACCATCAACATTTTTTTCTTTAAACCATATTACTTGTTTCATTTGCATCCATCCTCTCTCTTAATTCCGCATCTTCTTTATCAGATACTTTCTTTGCTGCTTCTTGAAAATCAATCATCATTTTTTGAGCATATAAACCAGCTAATATTGCAAGTTCCTTTTGTGATGTTCTCCTACTGTGTGCAGAATTCATCCCGCTCCCCTTGAAACCTTTGTATGCTATTACTATCACCTCTGCTAAATAAACTGTGAGTTGGTTAGATATTTTCCAGTCTGCATTTTGCAATGTCAAACAATGCTTCAAGAGTATATTCGTTACTGCAACCATCAACTCCGCAAGGAATATTGTACTCGCATCCTTCCTGATGTTTAATTAGCTCATCAATCTCTTCCTTTGTTGTTTCAGTTTCTTCGTGCAAGCCATATTTTTTAATACAACGCGGGCAAACGTATGCATTCGCCTCTTCGTAGTCACTCGTACTAAGGTTTTCTTCTATTGGGTACCCATATTCGCAACCATCACTATTATTCGCCTCTTTGTAGAGTTTAAAAACTTTAAACTCTACATTTTCTCTGTAAATCATTCTCTTCATGCATCCTCACACTCCTTTTCCTCATAGCATTCTTCGAGGTCTTCATTATCAAGGCAAACTACAGAGTTGTCTTGCTCAATATGAAACCACCCATAGTCTTCCCCGCATATAAGCACCTGTGTGTCATCAGGAATATCATTCAATATTTCCTTTAACTCTCCAACGGTTTTAAATTGTTTTCTTTTATTAATATCATACATTCTTTTTCTCCTCCTCTTTTCTTAAATCTTTAAGTTGATGATATAGGTCGTTTGCCTCAATCTGTAATTTAAAAAGATTTTCTTGCGAAATCATATCATCGTCTTCTGTAGATAAGTCTACAATATTCTTTGCTAAAAGTTCAAGCTTCTTTAATTTATTTTCCATTGTTTATATTCCTCCAACTGCATTACTAATCAATATTTTTTGAATACTGTCGTATTCTTTGCTTTCAAAGAACTCTTTTCTCATAAATGTAACCTGTCCTCTTTTTAAATGCTTTTCTTTGTTTTCCTCAAGCTTTTCCTGTTTCATGTTACAAATAAATGTTCTGCATATAGATGGTCTAACCTCATAAATTAAACATTTTTTATTAGTATCATCACGAAAAGGACATGTGGCATCTACCCCTTGGACAAAATTATGCCGCTGTTCTTTTATATTGTGCTCTTTTATATATTTTCTGATTCTTTGCTTTTCGTTAATAGTTAGTGGCAAAAAATCGGTGCAGCAAGAGCCACAATTTGAACAGTGGTTATTCTCTGTAAAATCAATTGCTTTTCGACTCATAGTGTCACCCCATACTCTAATGCATGTCTTAGTAAGTCTTGCATTAGAGATTTATTCTCGAGGTTTGCAATATCAAAATTATCAAATATAAATTTGTATGCATCAGCATTTGCATAATTCTTTTTAGCGTCACTTACCAATATAGTCTCCCCTACGATTGTTACTTTGTATTTAGGACTATCATTAAATAATGTTTCTAACGCCTTTTTCTTGTCTACAAGATCATTAAGCGTATTCTTTGATACGTCAGCATCAACTTCTTTAGAGCGAACTTCTTTTGCTGTAATCTTGTTCCATAAAAGTCCTTCGATATCAATACCTTCATCAATTAATCCTTGTTTGATTTTTAAGATATCAAGATACTCTTCGTTGTCTTCTGGCTCTTCAAACGCAAGTTCATCACAAAGCTTATAAAAATCAAAAAAGAAGCGCTTTAACCTTGTTTCGCCGAAACCAAATCTACTATGCAAAATATCTGCAATTAAAATAATAAAAGAACTAACCGTTCTTGATATTATAGCATTTGATGTCGACTCCCTGAATACTTGCATTTCCTCAGTAATTTTTTGTTTTAGCTGCTCTTCAGTATAATTGTATGTAGCAACTTTTTTTGGCTCTAAGACACCATCACGTTTTTGCTGTCTTCTTCTGCTTGCTCTTCCCATTTTTTTATTCCTCCTTTTTTTGTATAAACGAAAAAAATATAAAGGGTTCTTGGACGCCTCTGCTCCTTTCCCTTTTATTCCTTATACTATAAATAGAAGGAAAATAATGAGGCGTAACGCCTCATTATTTTCCAAGGTTGCATGGAGTTATCTTTCCACAAAAATCCCGCATTAAAATGCTTCCCTTTTTCCATACAAATACATTTTACAACTTTATTCAAAATCTTTGCCATATAGACTCCTCCTATCCTATACATACTTTTATGTAGATTATTTTCTAACCGGGTTTTGGTTTTAAAAATTTTGTTCTTGTGTCGATTATATCTCTTTTGTAAATTTTCATTCCTTTTCACCTTCTTTCTTGTCCTTTTATTACTTATACGAAAAATAAGGTGTTTTTTAGGAGTAGTAGATTTAATTATCTACTACTCCTAAAATGTAATCTGTGCTAACTTTATAAAATCTTGCAAGTGTTATCAAATGTCTGATAGGCATTTCATTTTGACCATTTTCGTATCTTGAATACACTTGCTGTGTAGTGTTTAAAATTTTTGCCACATCTTTTTGGGTTAAATCGCTATCCTCTCTTAAATCTTTTATTCTTTTTATATATGCCTCCATTTTCATTCCTCCTTTTTATTTCTTATACCAAATTTTCTTGATTTTTTAGTCTAACTGTTGTATTATAAAAATAGAATACTATTTTAATTTAAGGGAGTTGAAATGTAGTGAAGATATCAGAAACATTGGATATTATGTATAAGCAGGCGGACGCCTATGATGACTACTATGCAAAAGTCAAACAATCCGCTTTCTTTTCAAAACTTGCGTTTATGCTTGCACAGAAGAATATGGAAAAACAAGCATCTATTGGTGCAGTTTTATCTCAAGGTGCAAAACTTGGCTCCAAACTACTTTCGTCAAGCACAGGAAAAGCAATGCTTTCAAGTGCTGGCAAAACTGCTATGCAAGGTGCAGTTATGGGAGCTGCATCCTCTCAACCAGGGCAGGATGGTAAAAATCATTGGATTAGAAATGGGTTAAGGGGTGCAGCTATGGGAGCTGGCATAGGCGCAACAGGAGTAGGAGTTCAAAAAGCAATTCCTCGTATGCCTGAATTTGGAGCAAAAATAAAAGATACTTTTAAATCTATGGGCGCTACTCAAGGCGCAACCGTTCCACCTGTTCAAAAGCCTGCATCAACAACTATTTAAGGAGTGTAAATAAATATGAATAAAGTAGCTTATTATGAGGAAATGATAATGGAAAAAATAGCAACTCGCGCTTGGAAGAAGCACCTGGGGGATTTATCTGAAGCATCTCAAAAGAAGCTTGTTGATTCAGGTATTCATAATTATAAGAAAGAATTACAAGGACTTGAAAAAGGTACAAAAGAAATTCTTAAAAAGAATAGTGCGACCGTTTCAAGAAATCCAATCACAAGAGGTGTGGCAACAGTAAGACAGGTGTCAAGTGAGCGCGGAATTAAGAATAAGTGGAGAAGCATATTGGAGAATACGGTTGGAAGTAAGAGGGGCCCAGCTGGAATAACTATTCCAAATATTACAGACCCAAAACAAGGGAAAATAAATGTAAAATATCACGGAACAGATCATACCAAGGGGTTGAATAAAACTTTTCGTACACTCAAATACTTGACTGCAATATCTAACCCTGTTGAGTATGATATTGCTAAAGAAAGCGCATCAGATGTGAAAAGAGCTCGCAAGTCATTAACTAATTTTGAGAAAAAATATGTTAACGCGATAATTGAGCGACATGAGGCGGACGAAGTGAGAGCAATGAAAGAAAAAGGGAATACTCTTGAAGATTGGGGATGGTCTAAAGAATGGTCGGATCATGCTTCAAAAACTGTTCCATACAGAGAATCGGCAAATGTTGCTGTTGCGCCAAAAGGAGTGCAGGATTATATGAATGCGGTGCGATCTGGCACTGGTGAGATTTTAAAACTTAAGGCTCGTGGATTTAAGTATGGCAAGGATGCTGTTGTCAGTAAAAAATCAATAAGATAGGCTGATTTAGATGGTTCCTTGTTGTTTCTATCTTGTAATTATTTTTCTTAATTTTTAGTATATAAATTCTAAGGAGTGATAAACATGCTAAAAGGCAGATTGTTTTTAAAAACTGCAGCATTAAAAGCTGATGTTACTCTTCATCCACATCAACAAAGAGTTGTTGATAATGACTCTACAAGTCAGATTTTGGCACATGGTGTTGGTTCAGGTAAAACTGTTACATCTATTGCTAAAATGGAAAAGATGCGAGAACGTCAGCAAGCAAACAAAGCTTTAGTTGTTACCCCTGCTGGACTTCGTGATAACTATGGTCCAAAGGGCGTAGGTAAATTTACAGACTCTAAATATAACATTGTTGGTAATCAACAGGAGAGACGCTCGGGACTTTATGGCGGAATTAATCCTGATGCTGATTACAATATTATGTCTTATGAGATGTATCGTAAGGACCCTGAAAAGTATATCAAAGAAAGTGGAGCAGATACAGTAATAACAGATGAAGCTCATAAAGGTAAAAATGAACAAACACAGACATTAAAAGCTTTAAAGCAGGCAAGACCACTATATAAAAATCATATAGCTTTAACAGGGTCTCTTATCTCAAATAATATTTCAGATATGCAGCCTTTAGTTGATGTAACAACAGGTGGTGAACATAATCTTGGAAAAAATAAATCTGAGTTTGATAAGAAATGGCTAAAACGAGCAGGTGGCAGAAAATATAGGGATATTCCTGATAAGAAAAGACCAGTTGTTGGTTTTAATAATGAAAAGAAAATTCAAAAAGAACTTGGAAAAGTTATTGACTATGTAGATTATGATGATGTAAAAGAGCTTGCGGATATGCCTGGAAAGCGTATTCATATTGAAAAAGTTCCTCTTTCAAAAGAACAGGCAAAGATTTATAAGGGTATCTTAAAAAATGACAAGTCTATTCGTAAGATGATAACGAATAAGCGATTAGAGACTCTTGATGATAAAGAGCAAGCTATGGCATTTAACAAGATGCGTGAAGCTCGAAAGCTTATGAATAGTGTGGGAAGTGTTAAGCCGGGCATCAAATTATCTGATTCAAGTGAAATGACACCTAAAACAAAAAAGATGCTTGACGATTTAGATGCTCACTTAAAGGCTGACCCCAAAAACTCCGGTATCCTATTTAGCCACTTAATCAATGGTGGAGTTGATGTAATGGAAGCGGGGCTTAAAAATCGTGGTATCGAGTATGGTAAGTTTATAGGAAAAGGCAATGAGGGTGTCACAGAAGAGACAAGAACTAATGATGTTAATGATTATAACAGTGGCAAGAAACGAGTTATGATTGTGTCTCCTGCAGGCGCAGAAGGAGTGTCCTTAAATAATACAACTTGGGAGGGTGTACTTGATCCTCATTACAACCCTGAAGTTATGAATCAGATGGAGGCAAGAGGAGTTAGAAGCGGTGGCTTAAAAGGCTATGCTGACAGAAATGTTGATATCAATAGATATCTTGCTACAATGCCAAAAAGATTTGGTATATTCAAGGATAACAGAAAAACTCCTGATGAAGTTATTTATGAAATATCAAGAAAAAAAGCACTTCAAAATCAGGTGCTCTATGATATGCTGAAGAAAGCGAGGTAATGGGATTTGGATAAGGTTACTTATTATGAAGAATTGATAATGGAGAAGATAGCGTTAAACAAGGCACGAAAGTTGATGTTGTCTAGTAAGTTGGAAGATATGAAATATATAGATCCTAAAACTGGCATAAAAGAGACTGCTATGTATACTATTATGAATCGAGATGGTGTGGTACCTAATAATAGTATGGATAGGGATAATATACATAATAAAATTAATGCAAAAGCTAAAAGGCTTGCCGATGGTAATGTTCCTAAAAATGTAAACACTTATAAAGGGTATCAAAAGTTAGAGAGACCAAACAATTTAAAAAAGAGCGACGTACTTGGTCATTTTAGGGCACATAAATATTTAGGTCATAAAAATGAAGAAGTTGTAGGTAAACTAAGAAGACTGGGGCTTAATACAGAAACAAGTAGACATATTGGTGGAGGAAGTACCGAATTAAATACAGATACAAAATCACTTAAGTTTACATTGCCATCCCAAAATAGCTCTACTTTTGTAGATATAAAACTTCCTGAATTCATGAAAAAAATTCATGCTTATTATCCGCAGGCCGAAAAAATACTTAATAGAAATGACAGAGCGATGACTGCTTCTCATGAAATATCGGGAGAAGGGAAAGAATTTGGACGAAGGTACAAAATAAATCCTAAAAGAAACGCAGCAGGCTTGAGTGCAACAGACTTCAGTTCTCATGCTGGGCCTGCTGTATTGGCTGCAGATCAGAGGGCACTTCGTACAATTGGCAATCCCGTAACCATGGACGTTGATAATGGTATTAGAAATGCAACACCTTATGCACAAGGTTCAAAGTACACAGAGAGTGGAGTAATGGAGATTTTAAGCAAAAAAGCCGGTAAACCTGCACATATGCTATCTTATAAAGATATGACACCAGTCAATAATATTCTTGCAAAAGGAAGACACAAAAACAGAGATGGTACACGAATGTCCAAATTGATTTCCAAAACCCCATTCTGGGATACAAAAGACAAGCTCAGATATAATAGAAAGAATTATGATGATTAAAATAACAGTGGGAATATTCCCACTGTTATTTTAATCAAATGTTAATTTGTTAATATGTTCATTAACTTCTTCTTCGCTTATTACTTTGTTTGCAACTAAGACATCAAGTGCCTTTCTATCATACGAACTTAGTACATGTACAATATCTTGTACTAAATGATTTCGCTGTTTTTTTAAGTTGCTGCTCAAAAAACCTGATAGCGGTCTATCGTTATCAAGCGTATCTCTATTGATAAGTTTGCTCATAACTTTGCCCGTTTCATTTTTGAATTCTTCTGATTTTGCCAAGTTTAATGCGTATGTTTTTACCACTAAATTTACGAGTTCTTCTTTTGATAAAGCTTCAATCTCTTTTCTTTTATTCTCGGCTCTTTCTTTAATAAATTCTGAACATTCGTGTGCTGCATTTGTCAAAATATTCTCCATTCTCTCTTGCGCTGTTTTCATAATCTACTCCTCCTTTAACGAAACTCTCTCTATTTCTTCGGGTTTTATCCCAAACTCCTCTTCAATTTTTATTCCTAACTTTTCTTTTACATCCTCCAATTCCTTTGTTATTTGCCTTAGTTGTTTTAAAATTTCCTTCATGTTTATTTTCCTCCTTTGTTTTGTTTTATATCTTATACCAAATTTCCTTGCTTTTTTACATCTATTATTATATAATAAACTAAAGGAGTTGATAGAATTTGAATAAAGTAGCTTATTATGAGCAAGAAATAATGGAGAAAATTGCAACTCGTGCTTGGAAAAAGCACTATGGTGAATTATCTAGCTCATCTAAGAAAAAGCTTGTTGACTCGGGTATTCATAATTATCAAAAAGAGTTAAAGGGACTTGAAAAAGGTACAAAAGAAATTCTTAGGAAAAACAATGCAAGCATCTCAAGAAACCCAATTACAAGAGGTGTGGCAACAGTAAGGCAAGTGTTAAGTGAAAAACACCCTTACGACAAATTAGAAAGCTTAAAAGCTAACGTGAGGCGTGTTCGCACAAATCCCGATGGCATTACACTTATGAATGTAACAGACCCCAAAAAAGGAAGGGTAAATATTAAATTTAAGGATAAAGATCATATTAAGCATACTATAGGAAGTCTTGAGCAAACACCCTTTGCCCTCACAGCTCACAATCTTAAAAAGAGGTACCAAAAAATGAGCGACCTTGAGAAAAGATATACTAATGCACTATATGAGCGGCACGAAGCAGATGAGGTGCGTGCTATGAGGGCAAAAAATAACCTTCATACAGATGCTGGATGGGCTCAGAGATACAGAGGACATGCGTCAAAAACAGTGCCATATAGAGAATCAGTAAACGTTGCTATTGCTCCGAAGAATACACAAAGGTTTATGAAAACTCTTAGACATGGTACTGGAGAAATAATAGATTTTAATAGTGCTGGACTAAGGTATGGCAAAGATGCTATTATAAATAAAAAACTCATGAAACAAGCTCAGAAGCCACATATAGAATAATCAAAAATAATAATACTGGCAATTGCCAGTATTATTATTTTTGATTTAAAATTCAGTTATTTTTGTTGTGCCTTTCTCGTAAACAACTTTTTGTTTCTTTTGTGCTGATTTTTCAGCAGCCACATCTTGCGCTACTTCTATTAAATCAATTATTGCAAGTATTCCTGCACCTAATCATAATAGTGTTTTAAAAATCCTCATATTCTTTTGCCTCCTTTCTTTTTTAATTTATTCTTCTGCGTCTTCTACTTCACAACCATCAAGTCCTTTTATGCCTTGTGATAATGATATAACTGCTCCTATGCCTGCTCCTATTGTTGCTGCTATGCCTGCTCCTATTGCAGCTCCCATTCCTACTGGTTTTGCAACCAATTTAAAAATTTTTGCCCATGCTTCTTTTTCTCCATTTGTCATTTTTCTCATTTTGCTAACTCCTCTTTTCTTTATTTTTAAGCTATTGCTTTTATATCTAATACTTGAAAAATGTTTATTTTTATTATATAATAATACTAAAGGAGTTGACAAGATATGAGTGATAAAATTAAAATAGAGCCATCATTAACAAATAGAAAATCAATCTCTGTTGCAAAGAAGATGGGCAAAAGATATACTCTTGCCGATGCTATTATGGTAGGTAAGAAGCTTGGCATAAACTGGAACAAGGTTGACTTTAAGCCAAGTGATTTATTGGTTGGAATGCATTATGAACTTGAACATGGAAAGATTGATGCAAGAACAAATGTAACCGGTGACAGTCGTATTAAGACTGCAAAGGTTGCCTGGGCACATTTAGTTGAAAGACCTGACTATTATGTTCAGCTTATGAAAATAGACCCACCAGAAAGCCCTGAGGAGAAGAAAAAGCACATTGAGGAAGATATTAAGAAGACGCAAGAAAAAAAGGCTATGGAACTAAATTTAAGGCTCTCAAAGCAGGCTAATTATCTTCGTGATATAAAATGTGAAGTATGCGGCTATCAAGGTAAGCCAAATGGCAAGGGACAGTGCCCCACTTGTTTTGCTATAATGGGCAAAAAGGGGCGCGAACTTCCTATTCCGCCAAAAGATATACAGCCTGTTTCTAATGGCAGAAGTGTCGAAGAAGATGCAAGAATAAATGCTTATGAAGAAAACTTAACAGCATATTAATAGACGAAAAAAATAATTTATACCCCCTTGTAGAGTTCTACAAGGGGGTATATTTTCTTGATGCAAAAATAGTATGCTACTTTTGAGAAAGGGGATTTCTTTCTTTTGTATAAAAGGGTTTGCATCAAGATTTCCAATATATAGAAATAGACCTTTAATCGAAAAGGTCTATGTTTTTTGATGCAATATTATCCCACTTCGTTTGCAAATATGCCATTGGTCTTAACGCAAAAATTGTTTCGTTTTCGAGTTTTGCAACGGTTTTATTTTGCACAAACTGTATAAAATTCCACACAGCAAAAGATGCAACCATTGATGCTGTTGCTACAATAGATTGTGACACTCCGCAGAATGACTCAGAGGATTCTTCATCTTCGCAAAGAGTTTTTTCATACATCTCAAGATGATCTGCATTTGATACAGACAGGGTGTAAATTCTCATAAAGTCAATTCCCATTCTCGTGTCAATAAATAGGTCAATAGCCGGCTTATATTTAAGCCCTTCAAGGATAGATTTTCTTGCTTCCATTGAGTCGACCAAACAGAATACGACTCCTTCTTTGATGAAGTCGCAAATATTTTCTTCTGTGATTTCATTAATATGATAATCAATGTGCTGCTCTTCTTCATTATATCCACTTTCTTTGCGTATTCTGTCTGCTAAAGCTAAAGACTTATATACTTCAATATTCTCTGCACAAAAAAACTGATTTGGAATATTGTGTTCTTCAACTATATCCATATCTATAAGATTAAGTTTTTTTACTCCCATTTTAGCAAGCATTAATGCTACCCAACTGCCTGTTGCGCCGCAACCAATTATATTAACAGTTTTTTCATAGTCACTTGGTACAAATACTTCTGTTTGTCTTGAAATATCCATTTATTTTTCCTCCTTTGTTATTATCTCATTAACTACTTTAGGGTCATCTGAAACAATATCATTTTCGTTTTCTTCATCTTCATCCTCGTCTTCTCCTAATATTACTCCTAATATATACTCATAATACTCTAAAGACGTGTCAAAAGATGTAATTTCAAAATCAGAATCCCAAGTGTTTGTATATGCGATCACCTCTTGAATTTCGCTATCCCATGATTTAAAGAACAAGGCGATACTGCCATGCATTTGAGCAGTCAATCTCGCTTGGAAAAAATCATTCATAATTAAGTCTTTTTCTGTCATTGAGTTAGCCTTTGATAGACTGCAGTAAAGTTCTATTATATTTTCAAGCTCCATACCTGATGCAGTTTCGCTGAGCTGTAAGCTTCTTTTAAAGTCATCAAAGATTTCTGTGGATAATGTGAATATTCTGTCTACAAGCTCCATACTTGGTACATCTTCAAATTCTGCATCGTCGTAGTCTTCAAATGGTGCATCTTCAAGTAAACACTCTTGTCCATTTATTATAATGTGTGTATTATCTTTTTGTTGAGCTTTATGTTGTTCGTTCGCTACATGATTCATCCTATATGCATCCCAACAAGGGTTACAATATCCTGCTGTCACTTTTGGATAACTACGTTCCTTTACCTTTTCCTTTAATTCTTTTTGTAAATCTTCAAAAGATGTGTTGTCTTCTACATACAGTATGACCGGCACATTTACGTATCTTATCTTATTTTTGAAATCATATAGCGCAGAATAAATTTCTCCCCTTTTGTTGATAATAAGCATTATATATATGTCACCATTATCAAATTCTTGTATTTGTTTCATATCTTGACCGGATGGACCTGTAGACATATCTACGTGAGAATGCCCCCAACATCTTATCTCATTATAAAACTTTATGCCTTTTTCCTCTATAATCGACTCCATAAACTTATAGAGTCCCTCTGTTGTCATTTCGGTTTCGCTTGAAGATACAGTTTGCTCAACAAGATATGCTCCACTAATTAAGTATGCAGAAGTGTCTTCAATTTTTTCCACATGAGAAAACCATGACACTTCCTTTGGCGACAAATTCACAATGTTTTTTATGCGTGAATAAGTTTCTGCATTCATAAAGAATACCGGCATATTATCCCCAATGGATTCAACTTTCATTGGATTTGTATTTTGAAAAATTTTAATATTCATTATTATTCCTCCTATTCTTCTGTTATGCATCCATTTTTGCATATTTTTGTATTGTTATTATCATTATAGACAAGATCCTCTTTTAGTTTAATTTGTTGGCAGATATCACATACATCGGTTTTCTTCCAACATTCAACACAAAGAGATCCTACGCCTGGAACTTGCACAGCTCTTCCGGTGATACTATTATGGCAAAAATGGCACTTATATCTTTGGCACTCATCACATGTATAAGTATCTCCTGCATGTGCATCTATGTCTTCTAAAAGAAAAGTCCTGCCACAATCTTGACACTCTACAACTTTAAGACTTACACCTATAAAGGTTCCATCGTTAGAATTTTTAATCCCATTCTCACATGATTCACATATATATGCATATTCGCCATTATATATAATTGGGTGTGCACATGCTTTACAGTGTTTTAAGCCACAAACTGCGCAAGTAACAATGTCTTTTGCATAATTATCACATTTTTTACATTTTGTATATTCGCTAAAGCAATTAAAGCACAGGTGTGCAGGTATGGCTACGCCATCTTCTAACACTGTTACAAAGGTGTTATGGTCGCTGCAGAAATGTTCATCGCAATCATGGCAAAAACTAAAGTTATCTTTTGTTGTCTCGGTAACTTTTTTGCCGCAATGTTTACAGTCTTTGAGTTCTTTTGGAAAATCTATAATAACGCCATCATCATTCACAACGTCCCAGCTTGTTAGATGCTTACCTGCTGAATCGTCTGGATTAACAGATGTTAGATAGTTAAGCACAATCGCGCAGATGCTTTTTATATCTGCATTTTTTGTTGCAATCATGACACTCTCAGCAATATTTCCAAGACATGCTCTTCCATCGTACGATATATGAGGATGCATACAATTATTACCCCAATGTGAACGTCTTCTGTTTTCCGGTTCAGTATTAACAAAGTGTAGTTTGCTACTGCTCATCTCGACAGTTACTTCAAATTTTCCTATATAAAACGTATATCCCATTGATTTTATGTGTATGGGTCCTGTTCTTATGATGATTTTTTCAAGACCATCTAACATCTCAACAGATTCTACGCCATGTATTTTATTGCAAGAAGTTGCCAAATTTAAAAGATTTGAGATTCTTTTTTCCTTATTTGCTGTCATATACGCAAGTTCTTTTTCTACTTGTGATTTTTCTTTAAATAAAGCTATCAAGTCTTCATTTAGGTCTTCAATTCTGTTGCTTATGCTTTTAAGAGTTTCACTCTTATTCTCTATATCTTTATTACATTTTTCTATAATTGCCTGTTTTGTTTTATTCAAAACGACATTATTTCTATCATTTTGAGTTTTTGATACCTCAGAAAAAGCATCTTCTACGACTCTCATAAAATCATATTGTTTTGTGCTTGGGTCATCAAACTCAACACAGATAGATATAATATTTGGAAACATTATACCTATAGCCCAATAACCATTATGAAAGTCACCCATCTTGCTATCAAAAAAGTCTTCGCTTGAAGCTCTTATAAATTGATAGTGGTCTTGACGCTTAGTTGTAAAGGATTCTTTTTCTAATACAAATCCTTTTAAAAATAAATATATATTGTTTTTGTCCTGCCTTATATCTCTTAATTGGCTATTTGTTAATAAGACAGTGTCCTCAGCATATATCTTAATTGGTTTCTCTGTCTTATTTATGTTGTTTAGAGTTTCTATTATACCCCTTAATTCGATAATGTTTTTCTCAAACTTTGAAGATCCATATACCAGCTCGTCAACGATTTCAAAGTTTACGTTTGGAAATTCTCTATGAATTTCATCTATTCTTTCATTTACATGTATATTCATTTTTTTACCCCTTTCTCGAAAAAATTAAGCAGAGGGGATTTTGCCCCTCTGCTTAATAAAGGTTATTTTATTGATGTGTGCTTTTCAAGCTCAATACAAACAGAAAGTATGTTAGCATTATGATTTGACTCAAAGTTGGTTGCATTAGATTTTGTACAATAAATGTTTTTAACGTCATAACCATCCTCTATGTTGCGTAAGATTTCGTCTAACGCAACAGCAATTTTGTCTTTCTTTTCTTGAATTGAAAACTCAGTTGCAGCATTACAAGCGCAAGACTTGCATGTGGATTCAGTATCTCCGCAACAGTCCTCGTCTTTACAGTGTCCACAGCACTCATCTTCAACTGGTTCAGGCTTACAAGATGTTTCACATGAAACCGATTCTGACACATTGCTTTCTGCTTCTTGTGCTTCAGTTGGTGCATCACAACATTCCGCATCCTCTGCCTTAGCTTCTTCTACAACTTCAGAATTCTTTTCGATCTTTTCCTCTGCATTGGCTACCTTTTCCTCTGACTTAACCTCAGCTTTTTTCTTTGCAGGTTTCTTAGTTGGAGCCTTTTTCTCTGTATCAGATGTCGCCAATACCGAGTCATCAACAGTAATCTTGTCACCATCTTTAAGCTCCATAAATGCAAGCTTTACAAGAGTGCCATTTTTTGTAACCACAAACTGATTCCATTTTTTGTTTGCATCAATGTCTTTTAAAACAGCTGTAATTCTTGTTTTGCGAGGAAGTTCAAGAATATATTCTGCGCCGCCGTTATATGTAACGTAAATTAGCATTGTTTCTTTCTTTTCCTCTGCATTGGCTACCTTTTCCTCTGACTTAACCTCAGCTTTTTTCTTTGCAGGCTTCTTAATTGGCGCCTTTTCCTCTGCTTTTTCTGCAGGCATATCTTCTCCTTTTGCGGCCACGTTTGCAGACTCAATGATAACAGAACAGTTGTTGTTCAAAATGAAGTCTTTTTCTCCTACGTCTTTACCATCAACTTTCCATACATAGTCACTAAACTTGCCTGGAAGTGATATTGTTGACTTTACTGCCACTAAATAACTTCCTTTTGTTATGTGCGCCTTTTTCTTTGTTCCATCAGGCAATGTAACATTTACAAGAATAAGTGATACGCCAGCATTTCCCTTTACGTTTTTCACAAGAGAAACTAAATCTTCATCAGAAAGCTCATGATTGAAGTCAGTTATGACAACATTATTTACTCTGATTTCGTAGCCATCTGCAGAAAATTCTGCAAGTCTGATTGCTTCTGCGACAGTTTTTACACTATCAAGCACTACTTCTTTGGCTCCTCCCGGAATCCGTCCCACTGTTACCTGAATACTCATATTGGTATTCCTCCTTTTTTATTATAATAAAAAATTAAAAGGTGAATTAAGTGTAAACTCAATTTCCTTTTATTTCTTATACTTTGATTGATTTTTGGCTTTGCTTAGGTTGACAATATTTTAAATCTATGTTATATTTTAAGTAATATGAAAAAAGGAGGGTTGTAGTATGGCAGTAGGTGGAAAAAAGAGTACGCCGCCAAAGAAGACAAACATAAAAAAAGCTGTTAAAGCAAGCGATGCTGCCAAAAATACAGCCGAAAGAGAAGAAGAAATTGCAAGAGCAATAAGCATAATTGAGTCTAAACCTCATATGCTCTACATACGATATTTATTAACAAAAAAATTAAATCCAAGATATATAAACAATGAACTTTATAGACTTGGACTTTCAGCAGCATCAGAAAAGGTGTTAGCAGATTATTATATGTCTGTTATTGACCCTGTTATAAGAAGACATAGTTTAGCTAAAATTTATCAAGACTATAAAAAGCTGATAACAAATATAATCACAAAAGGCAAGATAGATGGGGCAGAAGCTGAAACGCTCAACTATAAGCTACAGATTTCAAAGAATGAGGATTTAAGTTCCAAATTCTGTCACATGGTAAAAGAACTTGATTTAGGAAAAGTGTGGACAAGTGAAATCTATCAGGCGCATGGCTCAACTATCGAAAATATGCCAACTGATTCCGATGGGGTAAGAATCCTTGATGTCACAGTATTAAGTGCAAAAACTGTTGACAAGGTTTTGGTAAGTGAACATCGCTCAGTCATTGAGGAAATGATTTTAGAGGGTGTTCCTGATATACGTATTGAAAAATACTGCACTACAAAACTAAAGACAAAGATAACAGCAGCAGAGATAGCTGTTTACAGAAGTGTATTTTTCAATATGAAGCTCAATACTTTAGAAAAGAGTATTGATGTATTAAAGAGTGAAAAAAATGCCCTGACAGCTGTTTTAAAAGATTTAAATAGGGGCGTAGGAAGATTTAAAGACGAGGAGCTTGGTGTCAAAAAGGCATACAATGATATGCTTCGTTCAAGAATAAACGACATACAAATGCTTCTAAAGTCTTTTCAGATGGCTCATACTGATGCAGTATTTCAGCGTGGGAATATAGATATTACTCAAGCTGAAAGAATGTTTACAGAGATAATGTTTAAGTCTTATGATAGATTTAATGAGCTTGAAAAACACAGGGACAGGGATACTCCTGCGGTTCAGGCACAGCTTGTGAGAATAGCTGCTATGGCTTATGACAAGGCTATGGATGCAAAAGAGAGAATGCCAAAAGGCGGCGACAAATCTGCTAATATGCAGTTTGGTGAACTTTATAAGCAGAGACTTGAAGAAATCAGTGCCAACAATAGAGAACAAGCAAACGAGGCTCTTCGTGCTGCTGGCTTTGAAGCTTTTGATGATGATATGAATATCAATGAAATCGGCGGAGTTGATGAACTTGGAGTAAACTACAAAGCTGAGGAAGATGAAGATGATGAATAAAAAATAAGAAGCATTAATGCTTCTTATTTTTTATTAAAGTTCAACTGTAGAATAGGGAATATCTCCTCTTTGTATCGCATCTTTGCGATATTGATTATTTACATCTTTCATCATTTTATAATTGCTACGAAGATTCTGTAATTCCATGTTGAGTTTATGTTGTTGTACGGAAGCATTTCGTCGTGCGCGGTTGAAAGCTCTGTTTTCAGCAAAAGTTGTACCGACACCCATTCCTGCTCCTAATGCTGCGCCAGCTAACGAATTTGCAGCAACATACTGCCTCATTCTTTTCCTTGCTTCTTCTTTAGTTTCACCCTTCTTTTTGCTGTCTCTTTTAGCTCTTATTGCACTAACAGCTCCCATAGTTGCTGCACCCTCCAGTGCACAAAGTCCAATATTTGATGCATAGCCAGCTATTTTCTCAACAGCATCATATGATGCTTCTTTTTCCAAAACATCATTCAAAATCATTTCTTCATAATAAGCTACTTTATCCATATTTATTACTCCTTTTTATAAAATATTTTTGCCTGCCAAGCTACTCTACTTCAATTATATATCAACTTTATCCAAAATGCAAACATTTTATATTGCAAATTTTACAAATCTAATATATAATTATCTTTAAGAGGTGATTAGATTGGATAAAGAGGCAATGAGACGATACAAAGTTGAGTCGAGTAACATTGATAGCATCGGCCACAATTTTTTAACTAAAAACCTTGAAATAGAATTTAAGGGTGGAAATATTTACAGATACAAAAAAGTTCCCAGGAGTGTATTCAAAGATATGATGAATGCTGATTCTAAAGGAAAGTTCTTTTGGAAGAATGTAAGATTTGAATATCCTTATAAAAAATACCGAACAAAAGACGGTGACAAGGTTCATGATGAGTGGAGGAAATTAGAGCGAAAGGAGAAAAAGAATATGGATGGGCAAGAAAAAGTTGCTATGTCTAATGTTGCAAAAAGCGCAATAGTAGGCGGAGTTGTTGGTGCAACAGGCGGAGTAGTAAGAGGTGCCGGCAATACTCTTTTAAATGAGCGTATTCCTAAAAAGAAAAAGCTCAAAGAAGCATTAAAAGCAGCTATTAAACAAGGCTTAGTAGGTGGTGCTGCCGGTGCCGCAACAGGCGCAGTAACTCCTGCGATGTGGGATGCACTTGGTGGCAAATATGAAAAGAAGGCATCAGAAACGCTTGACAGCATGTATAAAGAAGCAGCATTGTCGCAAACTCAAAAAGTTAAGCTTTTAGAAAGTATGATAGGTGCGGGTGCAGGCTCATTAGTTGGGGCGGGCACAGGTGCAATTCGAGCAAGGCATATTAGCAAGAAAAAAGGCGAAACTAAAGAGGAAGCAAAAAAGAGAATGAGAAATAATGTTCTTGGCGGAGCCTTATTTGGTGCAGGTGCAGGAGCGACTACCTCTACTTTGGTAAATAGAGCCGCAAGAATTAATGCCAAGAAAACTGTTCCATTTTACAATGATGCTGACCTTAATAAGCATAGAGAAGATTTTCTTAATAAGTATAGAGAAAATAGAGAAAAGAATTATGCTATGGTAAATGGCGATGCTTATTTTGACCCAACAAGTAAGGCTGTTCGAAAGGCTGAAGTTGATACGTTTATGGGGGGGAGTTTTAAAAAGTCGAACGATGCAAAGGCAAAAGCAGAAGCAGTAAGGGCAAGTGTTTCCAATATGGAAAAAGTTAAAAGTCGCCTTGAAAATGAATCTATGGCTGATTTTATGAGCAGATTAAGAGATAAAAAATCTTTATTGAGTTGGGGTGCCACAGAAGGTGTTACTCATAAAAATGGCAAACCTATCGTTGGTGGACACTTTGACAATGATGACTTTGTTAATTTTGTTCAAAAAAGTGGCAAAAAGGGTGAATTTAAAGCCAATCAGGATTTAATCAGTAATAGGCTTTTTGGTGGCCTTAGAAGCAGAGATACAGATAAAGCAAAAGCTTATATTACAGAAGCTATAAAAGGTGCAAGAGCTGATGCTAAGAAAGATATTTTGGCTGATGTTGCAGCTATAAAGGCTCAAACAAGAGCACAATATCAAAAGGATAAAGCAAAGAATGCAAAGAGGGCAGAGAGAATGATTTATCATTATTCTAATCTTGCTGATAAACTAGAAGGGAGAAGATAGAGATGAGTAAAAAAAGAGAATTAAAAAAAATATTAAAAAACGATTATGATGACAATATAAACTATAGGCAGTATCTTCCCGATCAATCTATTAGCGTTCCTAAAAAAGATGGCAATGTAATAAAATATAATAAGGGGTCTGCACTATTAAAAACTATCAAGAATGTTGCGGGTGGCGCCGCTATTGGTGCGGGCATTGGGGCCATTTCAGGGGCAGCAAAAGGCGTAGGCAAAGCTATTATCCATGAAAGTAATCCGGATTATCACAGTAACATACTTGGCAGCACACTATCAAGAGCAACTATTGGTGGAGTGTTGGGAGGTGGCGCTGGTGGTCTAATTGCAGCAAATGATAATAGCACAGATAAAACAGTGGCAATTTTGTCAAATGTGGACAAAAAAGATATTGAGAATATAAATCAAGCAAATAGGGAGTTTAATTCAATTAGAGAGATGGCATATGCACCTGCTCGTAAATTTTACTCTAAACACAAAGATGCTATCGAAGAGGGGCATCGCTGGGGGGATGAAGCTGGTTCGAGTTCTTATCATATCTATAACAAGTATAATGATCTAAATGATAAGATTGAGGAAGAGTTAAATAAACATCCATTATCAAGGCGTAAGCACTCTCTTGAAAATAAGGCTATTTATGATGCTCTTAAACGTTATCACAAAATTGCTTCAGAAGAGCTCGATTCAATGTACAAGCAAGCGTTTTTCGGCGGCCCTGGTGATGCCGTTATGTTTGGTACAACTATAAATGATCTAACAAAAAAATACAACAAAGCTGCAGGCGGTATGACTGGCATGGCAAGACAAAAAGCAGGCTGGGGTGCTGTTGCCGGAGGTATTGGAAAATCTGTCGCAAAAGGCGCAATTTTAGGCGCAGGCGCACAAGTTGCAGCAAACGCAATAGACAATATCACAAAGCCAACCCAGGAAGATGAGTATGGCAGAAGAGTTGTAGCTTCGGAAGTTTTGGATGAAATGTGGAAAGAAGCGCTACTTGGTGACCATGGTGACCATGGTAATCAAGTTCTTCTGAAACCTAAGAATTTTACAAATACTAGTCAAGGTAGCGGACTGGGTAAGTCTATTGCACTTGGCCTTGGTGCTGCAACAGCAAAAACTCTTGTGCCTGCATTGGCAACATATGGGACTGCATCAATAATAAAAAAAGATCATGAGCGAAAAGCCGAATCCGCAACCACAGAAGAAGAAAAAAAATATCATGAAAATAGGGCTAATGATTGGAAAAGGTACAGGAGAATAGGAACCGCTTTATCCGTTGTACCAGGCGCAACATATGGATTGGCGGCTGGCATAGCGCATCATAATAAAACAGCTTCGGAAGATCTCGATTCAATGTATAAAGAGGCAAAAAATGCTTTTAACAGATTTATGGATCGCGTCGAAGACATTGAAAGACGAACAAGTACGACTGCGGTTTTGCCTCGGTTACAGCAAGCTTGGGATAAAGCTACACAGGATGAAAAAGCAGTAAAATCATACTATGATGTCGCCAGGGGGCCGATTGGTTTTAATAAGAAAATACTTCCGGCATCTGTGCGTGAAAGAAAAGGATTGATTACAATGCTTGGCTTTACCCCTTATACTGGCAACACTGGGAAACCAATACAATCAAAAAAAATTACATCAAACAATCCTCAACTTGCAAGTGTTAAATTTGAGTAAGTGTCGTTTGCGTATAAAAATAACTCCCACAAAGGGAGTTATTTTTATACGCAAACAGCATCATACCATTCGCCAACTTTAAAGAATTCGACCATGATTGGATTTTTTTGTTGATATCCTTGTATAAAGCATTTTGAGTGCAAAATATAATCAGTATCAAAACTTGCAAGAGAGTTGAGTTCCTCATCAGAAAACTCTGACAGAGCAATAAGCGGACATTCTAAGCCTGAAATATTATTAATGTATAGTGGTACTTCTTTTTCTACAATGTTAGGCTTTATATTTTGAATAATAGCAGAGTGTTCTTCAATGGTTCTTACAATATCTGCAGCTTCTTCATCTGTTTTTGGTGGATTTTCTGATGCAGTCTTTACAAATTCCTCATATTTGTTTATTTTTTCTAAATCCTCTTTAGAGTATTCATATTGAGGTCTTTTTTCTACCCTTACTTCTTTTTCATCATAAAATCTCTCAAACGGAATTGCAAGCACATCGTACGAAACTTGCATATCTTTTAAAACAATTCCAAAAGAATTGTTTTTTCGTCTATCAATTATATACATATTTTCTTTTTGTGCATTTTTATAGATATCATATATGATAGCACAAAGCTCTATGTTATCTGTGGCTTTTTTTGAAATATTCTCCATTTTAAATTCTCCTTTTCCTTGATATATCTACATTATAAACTACTTGGTATCAAAAGTCAATATTATTATACCAAAATTTATTGACAAGAGGTTTTGTTGATGATACAATAGTTTTATAAGGAGGGATAGGGATGCAAAGGTACAATATAACACTCTCTGATGAAGAGTATAAAGATTTAAAGATAGTTGCAGAGAATTTTGGCGTTCCTATATCTAAAGTCATAAAACGTCTTGTTAGGGTTTTAGTAAAAAGCGGAATGAAAGATGCTAAGGATGATATATACATTTTTGGCTTAACAGAAAATGGTGCATGGGCAACAGACATTCGTTCCGGTGAAGATATTAGAAACTTACAAGGCGGGATTTTTGATTTAAGGTATTATAGGGATAAAAAGACAAGAAAACCAAAGTGTAGGTGCGACTTTCGTTTTTTATCAGAAAAAAGAATATTCACAGAATAGGAGATGTTTTTATGTTTAAAAAATTAAAGAGGGATATTGTTAGTATTAAAAGAAGTTTAACAGATATTTTAGCAACTTTAGAATACTTAAAATTACAGAGTGTATTGCCAAATTGCAATTACAAAAGTGGCGATAAATTAAGAAACTTAATGTTTGATGTTGAGGGAAAATGGGTATATATTCCTGAATATCTTGCAAAGAAAATAGGAATATATGAGGGAAACTATTTTGTATTTGGATTTATAGCCAATGATTTAATTGGTTTTTCTCAGGATACAAAAGAAAATATGGCTAAAATAAATATGTATTGTATTCGCAGTAGTGACTGTACTCGTGAAGATATTGACAAAGATGGAGTGTCTATATATTTTAATGAAAATCGTCTTGGTAAAAGAATTAAGCATGTTCCTTTTGTTACAAGAAATCTTGCAGAATCTACCCTGCTTGCCTTAAAAGAAAATATTTTGCAAGATAATATTTTTGTTGGAAATTAAGGTGAAATAAATGTCTGGAATGAAACTTATACCATCGGTATATGCTGAATCTGTTTATCTTTTAAATGGTAAGCCCTTTAGATTAACAAATAGAAGATACTTAGACCCCATTTATAATGCTGACATCAAAGATGGTATTATAATGTCGGGGCGTCAGGTAGAAAAGTCTACAACAGCATCTACCATGATTGCAAACTATACAACACTTATTTCAAACTTTAACGCACTTTATTTTGCACCACTAACAGATCAAGTTGATGAATTTTCAAACAACAGACTTGGTAAACTCTATAAGTATTCTCAAAATGACTATATCAAAAGTAATTTTTTAGGAAGAGCTTACAAGGATAATGTTCATTATAAAGAATTTGCAAATGGAAGTGTAAACTATCTTCGTCACTGTTTTGAATATGGAGATAATATTCGTGGTATCTCTGTAAATGGTATTTGGGGAGACGAGATACAAGATATTCATATAGATGCCCTTCCTGTTATTAAAGAGACACAGTCTCACGCACTGGAGTCGGGCTGTGGAATGAAGATTACATGGTACACGGGAACTCCAAAAACCTTTTCAAATACTATTCAGCAGTATTGGGATAAGTCTACTCAAAATGAGTGGGTTGTTAAGTGTCCACATTGTAACTATCCTCAAATTTTAGGACTTAAAAATTTAACACCTACAAAATTTATATGTGCTAAATGTGGTGAAGAAATTCCAAATGAAGCAAGAATAAATGGCATCTGGGTTAAGCTTCAACCGGGAAACAAAATTGAGGGTTTTAGAATAAGTCAAACAATGGTGCCCTGGATAACTGCAGAAGATATTTGGGACAAATACACAACTTATTCTACTGCAAAGTTTTATAACGAGGTACTTGGAAGAAGTTATGACAATGCAGACAAGCCTTTTACAATGACAATGCTCAATAGAATTTGCGAAAACGAGTATAGACTTTATGATAGAGCTAAAGACGTATTTGCAAATAGACCAACTTTTATGGGTGTTGACTGGGGCTCAGGTGACAATGCATATACTGTAATCTTGATATTTGGTTTAAACCCTGATGGAAAGTTGCAGCTTATATTTGCAAAAAGATGTGACACAGGAAAGGAAACTGATGTTACTTGGCAAACAGAATATATAAGTCAGCTTATGGGAATTTTTAGGGTAAAATATTGTATTGTTGATATTGGCTATGGACAGGCGCAATACGAAATTTTGAGAAACAGATTTGGAAAAAGAGTCGCAAGCTGTTACTATTCGTTTAACTTGGGCGTTGATACAAAGTGGAATGAAAAAAAACAGCAGTGGGTTGTAAATAGAACAAGGGTTATTTTTGATTATGCAGAAGCCATAGGTAACTGTGAAATTGTTTGGGCGGGAAGAGACCGAAATCAATATGAGTGGCTCTTTGATAATCATCTTGTTGAGAATGCTGAATACAGAAAAAATAAAAATGGTAAATCTGAAGACCTTATGTATAATCATCCGGAAGGTCAACCTGACGATGGACTTCATGCAGGAGTATATGCACATTTAGCATATAAGCTTAGTCAAAATAATTTAGCATCGAATATAAAATTCTCAGGGGTGCATATTCCATCTTAATTTTACAATTATATGTGAAAAAATATTTGACTTTATTTGTTTTGTGAGGTACAATAAAGTTAATGAATTGTTTAAAAGAGGAGGTTTTATATATGCCAAGTATGCTTGAGGCATTATCCCAGTTTGGCTCGTATGCAATAGATCCTCCAAAGACAATGCAAATGGGCAACGTCTTTACAAGAGAATTACCTAAGTATGTGCAGAAAGTTGCATCAGATTACTTAAATTATGGTATTTCTCTTAATACTTCTATTGCAAAAGTAGCAAACGAAAATGGGCTTAATGAGGAACAGACTCAAAGAATTATAACAGAGGCTAACAATCAAGTTTATATGACAAAATTTGCAAGTCTTAAAAATCTATCTGATAGGAGAGTTGATTTTGACTTGGCAACAAAAGACGGAGTTAAGGATGCATTAAATCCAAAAAAGATTGAAAAAACTGCATCAACTAAAGAGTCGCTCAACTTCTTTAATTACACTCCTGATTATTGGCCAGGAAAACTTGGAACAGAAAAATCAACTGATTTTCAGAAGATTGCTATGAAAAATATTCGCGAAAAACTTTCGGAACTTGATGCGGGTATTCAAAAAGAAGCGATGGTAATCTGTGACAATCTCGCAAATACAGCCTTTGCTCTTTTAAGATATGAAGAGCGCCAAAATGGTCTCGCTCAAAAGGCTTTTGATGAACTTTGTAAAACAGCTTCTATTGAGCCGAAGGAACAGATTCTATATAAGAATGCTATGACAAAGAAAGCATCTGAATTTGTTAGTGCAGTTAATTCAGAGCTTAATATTTGCGACATTCATAAAAAGGAGCACGATTACTCATTGGGTGCTTACAGTATGCAGAAAACCGCAAGTGTAAACCATTATCCAACTATAAAAACAGATGTTGGTGCAACTGTTTCCGGAATGGAAGGACTTGTAAAGCTTGCTTGTGACACAAGTGAAAGACTTGGAATACTAAGGGAGCTTGTTGCAGCAAAGAGTGAGCTTGAGCAAGAGGTCAAAGAAACTCTTGACAACAAATAAGGAGTGATGTATAATGAGTTTGAAAAAAACTGCCACTTCTTTTTGGCCCGAATTTAAGACAAGGCTTTCTGGCTCTCGTGTTCGTTCCATAGATAAAGGACTCAAAAAAATGAATGCCATGGCTAATGAAAATGGTCATAGTGTTTATATGAAAGCTTCAAAGAAGCCGCTCGGATGGGGAATTACGCCTAAGCACGAGCAATTTCGTAATCAGCAAGTTCAAAATGACGAGCAACAACAGAGACTTTATGATGCAATGTCAAAGTGGCAAGTCAAAAGAAAGGCTGCTTCTCGTGACACCAACAGGGCAAGACTTGCTTTAGGGGGTGTAATCCTTGGTGGTGCCGGACTTGCAACAGGTGCAACTTTACTCGCAAAAAAGATGCATGATAAGAAGAAGCAAAAAGAGCAGGAGGAAGCCTATTATAAGACAGCTGCAATGAAAGATATTGCTGTTAAAGCCAAGGATGGACTTGTTGCAACTGGAAAGCAGATAGCTGAGAATTTTGCTCATACGCCTATGGCTGATCATTGGTATAATAAACCACTTCCCTTTCGAGTTGCAGATATTGCAACTTTTAAAAGAGTAAAGGGTCTCAGTGATGACTTAAAAGCGGTTAAAAATTACGAGACTTTAAAGGGATATAGTAGTCCATCAAGGTTGCAAGCAAATTCATGGATTCAGGCGTATCAAAAAGATAATGATGAAGTTCGTGAATTTGAAGAGTTGAAAAAAAGGTATTCAAAGAAACCAGAGGATGACCTGAGGCAGTCAGAATATCTTCACAATCAAGATAAGCATAAGTTGCGCAAAGATGAACCGCAGTATCATGAAAAGTATAGGCAGTTTGAAATTTATGAGAGCAATCAGAATAAGTCAAAAAAATCTCGCGACTCTCATAAGGCTCGCATAGATAATGATGTGCGTGATCCTATTTTGCGAAATCGCAATAATGAGCTTGCAAAAACTGTTGGTCTTTATGCCATCCCTGTTGCAGCTACAGCTGGCGGAATTATGCTTTATAAAAGGCATAAGAAAAAGAAGATGCAAAAAGAGCAAGAAAATAAAAATCAAATTAAGTAAATAATAAAGAGTGGAGCTTGGCAGCGCTCTCTTATTATATAAAATAAGTTTTATAAAAAAGGAGAATTTTATTATGAGACCTGAAGAATATAACATGATGGTTGAAAAACTGGCAGAAGAAATTGTTGAAGATGTACTTCAGAAAGAGGCTGGAGCATGGCAGGATGATTTTGTGGCAAGAAGAGCTGCCGCTGTTGCTAATGCAGCTCAAACAGGAGGCAGCCGCAACGACGCTTTTAATGATGTGTCTAAGGCAAATAGAGCCGCAAATCAGGCAGCTCGAAAGGCGAGAGTTGAGTCGGTTATCAGAGAAAAGAATCCTGTTGCTAGCAAATCTAACGCTCTTAAGAGTGCGATTGAATTTGCTAAAAAACACCCGAAGGGAGTTGGTATTGGTGGCGGAGCTCTTGCGGCTACAGGATTAGCTGCAACTGGACTTGCTGCTTATAAGCATCATAAGAAGAAAAAGGAAGAACAAAAAGAAAAGGTGGCAGCTTATTACGAAGATGCACTTCTTATGAAACAGGCGGCTGAGGAAGCTTGGGCTTTTGCTAACCAGTATGAGGACTCAATGGCTGTTAACTTTATTAAACAGGCAGCGGAAGAAGCTTATGAGGAAGCTGAAGCTCAGGCAGAAGCTGCTGAAAATGTTTTTGCAGCTATCGAAAACAATGAGCTTTGCGAAGATTACGAATAATTCTTCGACAACGAAACATACAAGGTACTTGGATTGTCGAGTACCTTGTTTTTCATATAGGAGGTAGAAGAATATGGGAATAGTAGGTACGGCAGCTTTGGCTTTGGCTCCAATGGTTGCTCCGGCTTTAGCTTCAAAAGTTCCAGCATTGCAACCTGTGGCAAAATCCATTAACACTATCCAAAGGGTTTCTGGGGCAATTCAAGGCGCACAACAGGTTAAAAATATTACTGATATGAAAAATCAACAGGGCAACCCATATGATACAAGATTGGGGAATCCGGGTATTATGCCTAAAAAAAGAACTTGGGAAATGCCAAAGTATGCAGAAGTAAACGATAAGTCTCTTGATACTACGAAAAAGAAAAAGAAGCTCACTAATAAGCAGAAAGCTGGTATTGCGATAGGGACAACAGTAGGTGCCTTGGTTCTTGCAGATATTCTATCCAAAGGGGATGTTTTTGCTCCTGTTCGCTCTGTGTGGAGCGGAGCAAAAGAAGCACCGTCTGCAATGTTTAACAAGGCTGAACGCGGTGATTTTGGTGTTGGAGCATCGGTAGCAGCAAGCGGAGTAAAAAAGGCTGTTAATAGAACAAAAAAAGAGCCGAATTATGGTTGGGGAAATAACCAAAAATCTAAATCTGATAGCTGGACTAATGGCAAAAGTGGTGGCTCTAAAAATGATGCTACCAATCCAATTTTAAAAGGGTTTGGGTTAGGCTCAGGTGTAGGCGCTGGTATATTAGCTGCTCATATATTAGGTGATAAGATTTTAAAGAATAAACAAGTAAAAAAATCTTATGATTCAAAGGCGCTTACAAATAAAGATATCGACAGATATCATAAAACAAGATTTTACCCTGGTAAACCAGTTATTGATATAGCAAAGAATTTTGGTAACTCCATTAAAAGCGATATCGATGAAATAAGAGCAGAAAATCAAAAATCTGATAAAAATAGGTAGACAAAGTAAAAAATATATATTATAATACAAGTAAAGGAGTTGATATATATGGCAAATATTGAACTTGAACAGGGTATGAAGAATCATCCGGGATTTATGCCTTTTACACACTGTAATACAAATACAAATGAAGAGCCGGAAAAGACTGAGAAGAAAGCATCAGAAGATAATAGTGATGAATAAATTCGGAGGTGAATAGGGTAGGGGTGTTTACCCTACCCTAATTTTATTATGGATATAAGAGATTATGAAAAAATTGTTGAATTCGGAGATTGTAGTGAATTCGATATAGAAATTGAAAAATCTGCAGCTTTTAAAGATAGTATTCGTGTTTTTCGTAAAAAATTACCTATGGACATGGTGAATGTTGCATCTGGTAGGTCTATAGAAAAGTACGAGGATAAAAACAAAGCGCTTAACAAAAAAATAAATAGATATCCTGCCGCTACGGAGCCGGCCGCTCCTAATAGTCGTGGCAAGGTTTTTGAAAATATAAAAAAGTTACAGAAAAATCTTGAAGTTGTATTTACACCTTTTTCTGTTATAATAACAGCAAAAAGCGGAGGTAAAAAACTCACAATTCAAACTATTGATGTTGTTAAAATGTCAGGTGAAATGAGAACTGCGTGGCAAAATAAAAACGCAGACTATTTTAAGAAATATATGTCTGCAAAAATGGAATATTCTGCTCAACTTGCAAAGCAGAGGTTTATTCTTGATGGTATAAAGTCAAGTATTGATTTTCAAGAAGATTTTTCTAAAAATGCTAGCGAGCTTTGTGAAGAGTATGACGAAGAAATTCCATTTTTTAATGTGCTTTTTTATGGTGAGAAATACGCGGAAATAGACGAGGATATATTTGAGAAATTAGCAAATGTGTCTTGCGTTAATGATACAATAAATATAATTGCGCCAACTGATAATAATGATGCATTTTTAGAAATCTGCGCATCTTGTAATGCAATTCCTGATGTTGTTGATGAAGACTTTTACAAAGAAGCATCTTTAGTAATTACTTCTGAATATGTTAAAAAGAATGCGAAAATTATATTTTTAACAGATAGGGTTGTTTTAGTGGCAGACAACAAAGTTCTTACGTCTTTACTTGCTGAAGATATGAGTTCAGATATGTATTCAGCTTTTTCATCAAAAGATAAAGAATATTTTAAAAAATTGTTTGAACGTCAGGCAACAATATATGAGCAAAGAAGAGTGTATTATGGCAACTCTGATGGTATAAAGAAAAAGGCGAGCGTGTCAAAGTCTCTATTCTCTTTGTCTGGAGTGTTTACGCTTGATTTTATACATCCTTTTATTTATTATAACATTCTCAATAAAAAATTGGGTAAGGACTGGATAAGTTATGATGAATTTGTTATAATAAAAGAAATTGAGGATAAATTTAAAACCCCTGTTATTTGCAACTCTGCACTTAATAAAGTGCTCTCGATTTCAGCAATAAATTCAAACCAGACAGATTTAGCGTTTACATCTGTTCATGCTTTTGAGAAAATTATACGTTCGTTCTGCGACTTGCCTATAGATTTTGAGCAACGAGAAACTGACTCTCTTGACTCTAAAAATATTATGTTTGGGCTTGAATGTATGAGTATGTGTTGCAAGTCTGGCTCAATATATTCGAAATTGGGACCTGACGTGTGTTCATATATAGTTGATCTTTTGGTGGCGGATAATATGTATGCTTTTTATCCCAAGCCAAATGAATACACAAAAGATATGCCTGAAGAACAGCTTGAATTTTTATCTCGAATAAATAGGTCGCTTTTAGAATCAATTATCAAAAGAGACAACGATGCAATTTTAAATTCCGAGCTTGAGGCAGAAACTGCAAAAAATGACGAGATTATACAGGCTGCCACAATCGGCTCATTGGATTTTATGCGAAATGGTGAAGCACAGAGCGTTCAAGATGTTGAGGGCTTTGTAAAAATGTTTTGTGCAAGAGTGGGGGTCGAAGATCGCTTTGTTGAGATTTCAAAAAAACAAGTTCAGAAGAATTTTGAAATAGATACATTTTTAAGAAATAAATTTGATACCTTAAAAGTATATTTAAATCTATATGGTATTAATTAAGGAGGAATAGAATGGCGAACGATTATTTAACTCCTGATGATAAGCAAATTAATGAAATAGTTTCTTATCTTGAGGATAGCGATAAACAAGAAGCTGGAAGTGCGGCAGATATTCCGTTTAATGCAGTAAGCAGTGAAAAACTTAAGACTATGCCTGTTGAGGAGTTAAAGATTTTAGCTTCTGAGTTATCTGCTTCGCTTGAAACAACAAAAGAAGATGGCAGAATGATGAAGGTGGCATCAGCTTATGGCAATACTCAAATGCCATACAGTTCTCCATTTATGAATCTTTCTGATACAAAAATTCCGCGGTCAACTTCTGATATATTTAAGTGGTGCAAATATTATTATATGTTTGATCCACTTATTTCCGGTGCCATAAATGCATTATCTACTTTTCCTATTACAGATATGTATTTAGAGGAAAATAAAATCGAAAATGGAAAAAAGACTGCAAGTGGCGACGAAAGTGATAATTTAAAATTTTATAAACGAATGCTCTTTGATGAATTAAATCTTATCGATTTGCTTATAGGTATGGGCGTTGATTATCACTTGTATGGAAATGTTATCGTTTTTGGAACAATGACAAAAGATGAGGTTTCGGGAAAAATTAAGTGGCAACATGTCATAAGGCTTGACCCATCAAGAATTGTCATTGACTATAACCCTATTACTCAAGAAAAAAAATATAAATGGCTTATTCCTGATAAGATTGCAAAAATATGTAATGACAAGAAGCCTAAAGCTGAATATGACAAGATTCCAGATGTAATTAAGGCGTCAGTAAGGGATAAAAAAGCTGTTCTTTTGAATTCTGATAATATTTATCATATTGCAAGAACTGCAGATTCGTCAGGTGACAATGCGATATGGGGTATTCCGGTTATTGCAAACGTTATGAAGCTTTTAATGTATAGAACAATACTTCGTCAAGCGCAAGAAGCTATTGCAAGAGAGCACATTGTACCTATGCGTATTTTTTATGTTCAACAGATGAAAGGTTTTGATCCAATGGGTGATTGGACCAATGTGGCTCAAAACCTTTCAAGGGAAATTCAAAAATCTGTTCGTGACCCCAATTATAAAGTTGTGTCACCTGTACCTATTGGACTTCAAAATGTTGGCGGTGAAGGTAGAGCTCTTCTTTTGACAGCTGAAATTGAGCAAGTTCAAAATGAGATACTTGCCGGTATGAATGTACCAAGAGAATTTATTTTTGGTGGCGTTAGTTATAGTGGTTCATCTATAGCCTTAAAAATCCTTGAGAATCAATTTATTACATACAGACTAAAGCTTAAAGATTTTTGTCAGAATTTTCTTATTAAGAAAATTGCAAAGGCGAACAATGAGTGGCTTAATGATGCAGATGATGATGAAATTATCACTTTAAAAATGGTTGATATGCGTATGCAGGATGATGTTCAGCAAAAGCAACTTATTATTGACCTTAATAGTCGTGGCAAAGTGTCTGATGAATACCTTTGGAAGATAATGGGGCTTGATCCTGATAAAACAAGAGATGCTTTGAAGGTTGAGGCAGAAAATAAACTTAAGAGTGATTTTGAGCTTCAATCACTACAAGAGAAATATAACTTTGAACTTCAAAAATTGCAACTGAAACATCAGGCGGAATTGCAGAAGTTGCAAGCTCAGATGATGCCGGAAACTCCTGGGGTGCAAGATGATATGGGTGGACAAGGCGGACAACAACTTCCGCCACAAAATCAAGATGGTAATCAGCCTCAACAGATGCAACCACCTCCACAGCAAACAGAAGAGCAACAAAATTCCGATGAGCAGCAGTTTGTAGAAGTGGCAAAACAGCTTATGGCTCTACCAAAAAATCAACAAGAAAAAATGCTTGGAACTCTTCCTCAACAATATCAGCAAGCAGTTATGCAAATAATGCAGCAACTTGAAATGGAAAAGGAGCAAAACAAAAGTAAGATTGATATGCGTCCTATGCCTGAAAAGAAACCTCCAAGAAGAGATAGCTTAAAGTAGAAAGGTTTGATAGTATTATGGCCAAAAAAAATTCTATTGATGAAGCTAAAAAAACATATAATAAAATGAAAAAATCGCAAGAAGCAGAAGTTCGCAAAGAAAAAGCTGAGGCTGCCGTCGAAGATGAAGGTGCCTTTATGAGCTGTGAAGATGCTTTTTATGATGGGCAATTTTCGAATCATGATATTGATTATGATGAAGATTTTTCTTGTGAACCCGAAGTAAGAACAAAAGTGAGGTCATTAACTTTTCCTGGCGATGAGGCTTTTATGGAAAGTATAATGAATAATAAAAATTGTACGATTACAAATAAGGTGATTACGCCTATGCCAAAAGAAGGCATTATTATGGCGTATATTGAGTACGAGGAACTTATAGAGAAATAAAAATACAGAGGCATACGCCTCTGTATTTTTGATTATACGTTTAATAGTCTAGCTTCTTCATAAACTTCTTCTATGGTTCTTTGAACGTCTTTTGGTGCGCCCTCCATAGGCTTACAATTCATTATTGCGTCTTTTGGACTTATATCATCCATGTGCATTATGTATGTTGTTGTTCCAGTAAGTTTACGAAATTTTAATACTGCTGGTCCTTTACGAATTGCTGTAAAGTCTCTTGCTGCTTCTTCCGACATTTTGAACGTTTTAAACATTCCGTTTTTTAATACCTTTGTAATTTTCATTTTTCTTCACCTCTCTTTCTTTTTAAAATTTTTATGTGTTTTTTATTTTCTCCTTTTATATCTTATACCAAAAAATGGCAAAAAATATTAGGCGTAGCAGTTCTGATGTTTTAAAATCAACAAAAATATTGCTTTTATTTTAACTTTGTTATATAATAACTTTAAGTGATAAATTAAAGTTATGGAGGCTAATTACATGAACGTATTAAATACTGAACTCCAAAAAAGAATAGAGGCTTTTATAAAGGCTAATACCCCTATTGAATCAAATGGTAAAGTATTATCTATTGAAAACATACGATTTACTGTACCAAAAGAGCTTGACGATTACAATGCTCAAATTCAAATGAAATATTCTCGTGATTCAGACTTAAAAGGCTTTGTTAGAGGCGTTTTTATCATTCGTGATAAAAAGACAGGCAAAGTATTAAAACAAACGAGAGAACGCGATATTGTGCCTTTTTACTATGCTACAGAGCGAAACACTTATGTTGTAAATGGTGTTGAACGTGTTATCTTAAATAAGATGTCTCGTAAACCGGGTGTATATACAACGCTTCGTGGGAATGGTGCAGAGTCTCAAATGGTGTTTGCAAGCCACAAGGACACAAGTCTTGAATATGTTCCTTCACTTAAGTTTGCATTTTCACCAAGTAATATGTCTTTTAAGGTGTCTGCTGGCAAAACAAATTATGATGGTGTATCATTTTTAAAGGCACTTGGTTTTTCTGATACAGAAATTATTAAAGCAATGGGAAATAATGAGATTGCTGATTCTGTCTTTAGGAAAAATAATGCAAATATAAGTATTGGTACCATTTATAAACAAATTACTGGCAAGGCTCCGGTGTTTACAAATGAGCAAGATATTCGAGACAGTTTATTTGCATTCTTAACAAGTAATGCATCCTTTGGAGAGGGCGATACAATAAAAGCTACACTTGGTGTTCAAAAGAAAACACTTGATAAGGATGGCATTTTAAGAACAGTTGACAAATTGTTTAAGGTGTCAAGAAGTGCTGAAAAGCAAGATAATGTTGATGATATTAGATTTAAGAAAATTCTAAACCCTAATGATCAGGTTATGGAGAAGTTGCAGCAGGACTGGAATGCTTTCTCTGATAAAGTTAAAAAGGATTTAGAATCAAACAACAATAATATTCTTGGATCCCTATATAATCTTGCGTCTCCCAAAAATTCGGGCATTACAAAGCTTATGAAGGGCGAAATGTCTGATACTGCAGACCAAAACAGCCCTCTTATGGTGGAAGGTTATAAAACGCAGATAACTCAGCTTGCAGATGGGTTAAGTGACACTGAAGCTAAAGAGTCTCAGAGAAACTTAAAGGGAATGTCGATGAATAGAATCGACCCTGTTGATACACCTGAGTCTTTAAAGGCTGGTCTTGTTGAACATTTAACAGAAGGTGCACAGGTAAAAGGCGGCACAATCCTTATCCCTGTTTTAAAGGTAAGTCAAGGTAGTGCTGATGTAACAGATAAAAATACAGTAAATATTGACCCGGTAAAAGAATATGATTGCAAAGTTGCATACCATAATCTTGACTTTATTAAAAAGGTTGGCAATAAAATTACCCTTGTGTCGAAAACGGGAACTGTTCCGGGACGATATAAAGGTCAAAGAGTTAATCTTAAAATAGCTGAGGTTCAATACATTGATAAACATCCTCAGAGTGTATTTGGTGAGTTTGCAAATATGATTCCATTCGTTACGAATGATGATGGAAACCGTGTAACTTTTGGTTCTAAAATGCAGCGCCAATCAATGGTTTTAAAAAATAGGGAGTTGCCACTTGTTTCTACTGTCTCGTCAACAGGCGAAACCTATGAGGAAAAATTAGGTCAACAGTATGGTAAGCCTATTTTGTCTCAAACAGCCGGCACTGTTGTTAATATTGATAAGAGTAAAATTTATGTTCAAGACTCAAAAGGCAAAGTTCATGAATACCAATATTATAACTATTTTCCTCTTAATTCAGGCTACATCAATAATGAAGTTGTTGTCAAGGTTGGAGATAAAGTTAAAAGTGGCCAAATGCTTGCAGAAGGTTGGCAGACAAGAGACGGCAAACTTGCGACAGGTGTAAATGCAAAGGTTGCGTTTATGTCATACAAAGGCTACAACTATGAAGATGGTCTTGTTGTATCAGAAGGTTTTGCAAATAAGATGGCTGTTGAAGATGTTCAAAACATCGACTTTGAAGTTAAGAAAGATTGGATTGGCGGAAAAGGTTCAAATGTAAAACAGCAGTTTGCGACAGAAACAAATTTGCAAGAGGTTTTTGCAAATCTTGACAAAGATGGAATTATAAAAGAAGGTACAAAGGTAAAAGACGGTAGCATTTTAATGGCTTATATGCAACCAATGAAAGAAGATGAGACTGTATTTTCTCTTTTCCAAAATCCCTCTAAAAAGAAGCAAAAATATAAGCCTGGCTATTACAAAATCCCTGCCGGTTCATATGTTGCCGGCGAAGTAAAAAGAGTGCTTGTTTTAAATGGCTCAGGTGACTCAAAGCAGAAGATTGTTGTTACTATTGTTCAATCTAAACCTTTAAAGGTAGGAGATAAACTTGCGGGTAAGCATGGAAACAAGGGCACAATATCTTTGGTCGTTCCTGATAATGAAATGCCAACAAGAGCAGATGGTGAAAAGCTTGATGTTTTATATTCTTGTGCAGCTGTTCCTTCGAGAAAAAATTTAGGACAGATTTTTGAGACAAATGCAGGTTTAATTGCTGAAAAAACAGGTAAGCCTATTGTTATAAATAACTTCGACCCAACTAATACTAAAAAAGTTCGTGATGGTCTTAAGAAAATCGGTATTCCTGATGGTAAAATGAAAGTCGTTCTCCATGAGGTTATGGATGATGGTAAAATAAAAAATATACAGACTGACAATCCTGTTGTTGTTGGTAATATGTATATGATGAAGCTCATTCATAAAGTCGACGATAAGATTCAGTCTCGTGTTGGTGATGAAAAGGGCGTATCAATAAACAGACAAACAAATATGCCTGGTAAGTCAACAGGAATGAAAGAGGGTGAGCGTCACAATCCAATGAGCCTTGATTCAATGGCTACAGATGGACTTATAGGACATCAAGCTGTATGGAATATATTAGAGTCAACTACTATTAAAGCTGACGGTGGTGGCGATGTTGCTCAAAGAGCCGCAATGTTTAACGCTATAAAAACAGGAAAGCTTGATGGACTCGATCAATATTCTGCTGTTCCTGAGACTGTTAATGTGCTTAGTAAGAAATTAAAAGCATTGGGACTTAATGTTACTCCAATGAATGATGGCAAAGCTGTATCCTCATTTAATAAAAACTTTGACTCCTTAAGACTTTCGCCTATGAAGCCAAGCGAAATGATGAAGATGATAGGCAAAAATAATGAGGTTACAGAAAAGAAGCTTTTAGATCCTAAGGCAAATGGTGTAAATGCAAGAGCTAAAAATGGTTTGGCAGATGAGCGTATATTTGGTGAACTTGATGACCCTCTGAGTAAAAATAAATGGGGTTATATTAATCTTGTTACCCCTGTTGCAAATCCTGTTTATGCTGGTCTTAAAACAGACAGAGAGAAAAATGACATTTATTCGCTTTTAACAGGTATAAAGCATGATGATATACAAAAGATGTCAGAAGGTAAACTTATTATGGTTGCTGACCCTGATGAATATAAAGGTGCTGCATTTGATGGTTTAAAGAAAAAAGAGATTGAAATCGAAAGAAAGCGTCTCAAGGAAAATATGAAGTCTGCAGGACTCTCTGCAGGTCAACTTATTGATCCAGCTGCACTTGAAAAGCTAATCGCAAAACATGGGGAAATTCTTTGGAAGACGGGCGGCGAGGGACTTTTGGCTACACTTGATAAGATTGATGTGGGAGCAAGTCTTCGTGAAGCTAAAAAGGAACTTAAAAAATCTAAAAAACCAGAAGATGTAAATCTTTGTTATAAAAAGGTAAAGGCTCTTGAGATGCTAAGACAGAACAAAATGGAGGCATCTGATTTGATGCTTAAATACGTTCCGGTCATGCCTCTTTATCTTCGTGACCCGGGTATTGCTCAAGGCGAAACAGTGTTTAAAGTGGATGCAAACACTCATTATGGAAATATTATAAGCCATAACAATGTAATGAAGAAAACGATTTCAAATGGTACTGATATTTTCTCATACAGAACTCCACTTGAAGCGTCAAAAGAAACAGGGAGGCTCTACAGTCTTGTTGCTAATCTTTCAGGACATATTGACAGCGTTGACTCTAAAACAAAAATGCCAATGAAGGGCATAGCAAATGAGCTTGCAGGAAAAACGGGCTTGATTCATGAAAAAATGATGAAGAAACGTCAGGACTTTTCCGCTCGTTCCGTAATTGGTGTTGACCCAAATCTTGGAATGGATGAAGTCGGCGTACCAATGGATATTGCAAAAAATATCTTCAAGCTTGAGATTATTCGTGACCTTGTAAAAACAGGAAGAGCAAAAGATGAAGCAGAAGCAGAGCAGAAGTGGAGCAAGATGGATTCTGATGCTGTAAACTCTGTTAAAAAGCTTGCTAAATCAAATCCTGTTATTATAAACCGAAGCCCTTCACTTCACAAATTTTCAATACAGGCATTTAACCCTGTTATCAAAGAAAATAAGCCGGGACTTGCTGTAAGAAACATTCAGCTTAATCCTTTGGTTGTTACAGGCTTTAACGCTGACTTTGATGGTGACCAAATGAGTATGTACTTGCCGGTTACAAGAAAAGCAAAGCAAGAGGCTAAGAAGCTTTTGATGCCATCTCAAAATCTTGTATCTGAAACAAATGGAAAGCTTGTTCCTTCAATAAGGCACGAAATGGCTCTTGGTATTTATTATTTAACAATGAATTTTGACTCTCCTACAGGAAGCGAGCCTTTAAAGTACACTTCTATACAAGGTGTAAGAAAAGATTATAAGCAAGGCAAATTAAAGCCTACAAGGACCATTACAGTAAACATTCCGGGCACAGGAAATATTACAACTATTGTTGGTTGTGCGCTTGTAAATAGTTTAATTCCTACCAAATATAGAGATTTCAAAAAAGCTTGGCGTCAAAGCGACATCAATGCAATGATTAAATCTATGTATGATGAAATGGAAGTATCAAATGGTAAGACTATTTCAAGGCGTGATATTGTTGAGTGTCTTGAAAAGCTTAAGGATTTGGGATTTGAGGCATCAACTCGTTCAGGTGTCAGCCTTGGTATTAATGACTTAGGTGATGAAAAAGCAGTTGAGTCAAAATATAAGCTAAGCAAGATTAATAGTCTTGAAGGCAAAGAAAGACTTGAGGCGTGGAGTAAGGTTCAAGATAAGATGGAGAGCGACCTTAAAAAAGGAGCTTTCCTTAAGAAAAACAATCCTGCACAAATACTTTTAGATTCCGGCGCAAGAGGTTCAGCAGGTCAATTTAGACGTATGATGGGAACCGTTGGTATTGGTAAAGACGTAGAAGGAAATGTTGTATCTCCTATTGCTCCATCTCACTTAAAAGGGCTCTCTGCTGAAGAATATTTTGTTCATGGCCACGACTCAAGAAAGGGACTTTATGATCGAAGTGTATCGACAGCAAAGCCTGGTGCAGTGTTTAAAACTATTTCATCTGCAATGCAAAATGTTGTTATAAAGGAAAAAGATTGTGGCACATCTGATGGCATTATGATGAAAAAATGGCACACTTCCTTAGTTGGAAGGGTTGCAGCAGAAGATGTTTTTGCTAAAGGTGGCAAAACAAAGATATGCAAAAAGGGTAGTGTAATCACGCAGAGGGTTCGTGACGAAATTGTTCAAAAGGCAGAAATTGACGACATTAAAGTTCGTTCGCCACTTCGCTGCAAGACTGTAAATGGCGTCTGTGCTAAATGTTATGGGCATCTTCCGGGAACGGCAAAATTTCCAACTGTAGGAACTCCTGTTGGAGTTTTGGCTGCACAAGCAATAGGCGAACCTATTTCACAGTCTTCAATGAATACCTTCCATACAGGAGGAACAACAGGAACTGCATCGTCATCACTTGACCAAATTAAGGCGGTTTTAGGCGCAAGAACGCTTAAAAATATGGACGCTATTATTGCAAATAGTTCAGGAAAGATTACCAAAATTACAAAGGGTACTCCTGGTACGCAAGATACAGTTTATATAGATGGGCATCCTATAAAAGTGCCGCATTATCCTAATGGACAATCAAAGCCTTTAAGAGTTTCAGAAGGTGATTATGTTACAAAGGGTGACTTTATAACAGTTGGTAATATTGATGATATTTACCAAAACAAATCAGACTTCACGATGGCAAGACCAAAAGACCTTTATGATAAGTTAAGTGGCGAGGGTCAGAATAAGGCTCTTAATAAAACAAGAGACTATATGGCATCAAGCCTTGACCAAACTTTAACCTTTGCACTTGGCGGCAGAGAAGTTGGCAAATCAAATGGTATTGATAGGCGTCACATGGAACTTATTACAAAGCATCAGACAAGTCAAGGCGTTGTTACAGACAGCTTAAGTCCTTCATATATGAAAGGTCAGACTGTCAATATAAATGAAGTTGAGCAATGGAATAGAACTCATACAGGACTTAAAAATGCAAGAAATGAAAGTATTTCGAATGCAAGTCGTATTGTTGGAAAGCTTGCAGCTGAAACAAAGAAAAAGGGCAATGTTATTCTTGTTCAAGAAGGTGAGCTTATTACATCTTCTGTATGGACTAAGCTTCAAATGGCAGGCGTCAAGAAAATCAGAGTAACTGATGAAGCTATTAAGTATTCTCCTACGATTGCTCCTATTGATATGAATAACAATATGAAGCTTACAAATGAGAATGCTTGGGTTGGAAACTTGGCAGCCGGCAGAGAAGGTAATTTTAAATCTGAGGTAGCAAGAGCATCTATGATTGGTGCTGTTGACCCATTATCAGATAACCGCTCACGAAGAATGACAGGTAAACTTCTAAGAATAGGCGAAGGCTTTAACACTCCAAAGAGTGTGGCAAATAATATTTCAAATAAATTATTGAATTTCTTTAAAAAAGAAAATTAAATAAGGAGGGCGTTAGCCCTCCTTATTGTTTACAAAATCAATTACTTCCTTCATATTTCTTGTTGCAGTCTTTTCATAAGTAAATGACTTGTGTACGCTTGTTTTGTACCTTGCAGTGGCCATTCTGCCATCAGCAATACAAATTATACACTTATCAGAAATACTTCTCACACCGCGTCCTACAGCCTGTTTTAGCATGATTACCATTTGAGGTATTGAATACTTGAAAAAACCTCCACTTTCACTTGATAATTTTTTCATAACTGGATCATCAGGCGATGCAAATGGAAATTTATCAATCACCAAACATCTTAACGAGTCTCCAGGGACATCAACACCTGTAAAGAATGATTTCGTTGCCACCAAAATAGAGTCTCTATCCTCTTTGAATTCTTTTAGGAGTTTGAGTCTTGGTGCATCACCTTGTTTTAGAATTTTACACTCAAGACCATTTGCAAGTGCAGTTCTTACAGCTGTGTCATAGCATTTTTTCATTGAGCTTATTGATGTTGTTAGGAAAAGTATTCCGCCGCCAATATTCTGTACCATTTCCATTGTTAGCCTTGAAAAATATTCATCAAAGCCTTGTTTGTTGCCATCTACTGCGTAATCAGGTAAATACCAAAGTTCTTGTTTTGCAAGATTAAAAGGTGATACGCCGATATACTCTGTGAGACCTTTGTTTTCTAACATTGGGTTTGCCTGAATATCTTCTGTGGTATGTTCAATATTAAGTCCAAGCTCTTCTTTGATATAGTCAAATTTTTCATTAACAGATAGTGTTGCAGATGTTACTATTGTTGATGTGAGTTTTTTATTTGAGAAGAATAACTTATCAAATATTTCTCCAACCTTAATAGGCTTTTTGTTTATTGATACAATGGTGCCGGATGGTAGTATTTTCTTCTCTGCCCAAAACACATCATTGGCATTGTCTTCATTTGGAGCAATAATACCAAGTATTCCTTTTAATCTATCAAATATAGAATTTATCTTTCTTAATGAACCCTCTGCCTCTTTTTGTTCTTCTTCACTTTCAAAGTTATAATTTTGAACTTCGTCATCCAAAATATTATATATTTCTGTTAGTGCATTACACAGCAAAGATATGATTGTTTTCATTTTGCCGGCATCAGCAAAACCAAAATCCTT